>CETN01078992.1_pt1 | contig 136120 bp, 145 predicted proteins | sample 531301 | NCBI WGS metagenome assembly CETN01 (sample SAMEA2622656, study PRJEB7988) | marine metagenome | isolation source: saline water (ENVO:00002010), including
CAAGACGACAAGCCGAAATGCCAAGTTTTCGGGCAGCGGTGACCCTTGAAGCTCAGCTCCCAAATCACACCGATCCGGTGCCACACAAGCAACCCACGTCGAATTGGCAATAGACGCCAGCGCAAGACGCATCTCGCGTGTTCGACAGAAAAAATTTGGATGATTTCCCGAGAAACCGGGAGAAGAATGGTGCCGCTTGTCGGATTCGAACTGACGACCTACCGCTTACAAGGCGGTTGCTCTACCAACTGAGCTAAAGCGGCACTTAAGAGAAGCGCTATTTTACTCGAGTCAGATGATTTTTTTTCTTCTGCCCGGGTTTTTTTGGTGTTTTTTCATCAGATTTATCTGATTTAGCCACAGACAAAGGCTGCGGGTCATCAGAGGCGCCCGAAACCGAACGTAAACCAGCTGGCTTGTCATCAGGATCGGTTGAAACGGGCTCATCCTCTTCATCAAGAATGAATTGCACCGCCTCGTTTCCGTCACCCTCAATTTCTGCCAATGGCTTTGATACTTCAAAAGCCATGCCATGCCCATTCTCACGCGCATAAATCGCACTGATTTGTTCAATTGGCACAAAAATTTCGCGAACTACCCCGCCAAATCGGGCTTCAAATTCAATCGCCGTATTGCCAAGGCTTAATTTGTTGGTGGCCAAGGGAGACGTGTTCAGCACAATCTCCCCGGCTTTTACAAATTCTTTCGGCACTTGAGTTTTCTCATTCACAGCCACGGCGAGGTAAGGCGTGTAGCCATTGTCGACACACCATTCGTGAATGGCTCGAATCAAATAAGGCTTTGTAGATACTTCAGTCACTGCTTTTTCCTCGACGTGTCCGGATGGCTACTCGGTGAGTATCCAATTAACGACGCATTACCTTTTCTGAAGGTGTCAATGCATCAATAAATGCAGGCTTCGCGAAAATACGTTCGGCATACTTCATCAATGGCGCAGCAGACTTGGGCAGTTCAATACCATAGTGCTCCAAACGCCACAGCAAGGGTGCCAAAGCAACATCAAGCATCGAGAACTCTTCGCCCAGCATGTATTTGCTTTTCACAAACACCGGGGCCAGTTGGGTGAGCTGCTCACGAATTGCCGACTTGGCTTTGTCCATGGCCTTGGGGTTACCTGCTTTTTCCAACACGCTCACATGTTGAAACAGTTCACGCTCAAAATTGAACAGGAACAAGCGAGTACGTGCGCGCATCACCGGGTCTGCTGGCATCAATTGGGGATGAGGAAAACGCTCATCAATGTACTCGTTGATAATGTTTGACTCGTACAAAATCAAATCGCGTTCAACCAGAATTGGCACCTGGCTGTAGGGGTTCATCACACTGATGTCATCAGGCCGATTGAACAAGTCAATGTCCTTGATCTCGAAATCCATGCCTTTTTCATGCAAAACAAACCGGCAACGCTGAGAAAACGGGCAGGTTGTTCCAGAGTAAAGAACCATCATAATGTTGTCATCCCAAAACAAAAAATGGCCGGGGCGAGCAAACACCCCAGCCTGTACATGATTAAGCCAAAAAGCTTACTTGATGTCTTTCCAGTAAGCAGCGTTCAAGCGCCACGCAAAAATGGTAAACACGCCAAAGAACAACAACACGATTACGCCCAACTTGAAGCGGTCTTCGCGCACCGGCTCTGCCATGAACACCAGGAAACTGGTGAGATCGGCCATGGCCTGATCGTATTCCACCTGGGTCATGGTGCCTGGCTTGGTCAACTCAAAGCCAACAAACTGCTGAACCGTACCTTCCTTGCCATAACCGGCAGGCACTTCTTCGTACTTGGCTACTTGCTCACCCTGTAGTTCCCACAACACATGGGGCATGCCCACGTTTGGGAAGGCCATGTTGTTCCAGCCAGTTGGCTTGGAGGGGTCACGGTAATAAGTACGCAGGTAGGTGTAAATGTAATCAGCACCAGGACCATTCGCAGAAGCACGTGAACGTGCAATCAGCGACAGGTCGGGCGGTGCAGCACCAAACCATTTCTTGGCATCTTTTGGATCCATTGAAATATTCATGGTGTCGCCCACGTTGTCGGTGGCAAACATCAGGTTTTCCTTGATCTGCTCATCGGTCAAACCAATGTCGCGCAAGCGGTTGTAACGCATGCTTTCAGCAGAGTGGCAATTCAAACAGTAATTGGAAAACAACTTGGCACCGCGTTGAAGCGCGGCCAGGTCGTTCGTCAAGTCAGGCGCTGTGTCCAGTGGGTAATTACTGCCCGCACCGAAAACCAGTGAGGGAACAAGCGCCAACAAAGCCAGTAGTTTTTTCATCATTTAATCCTATCTTCTCCAGTTCGTCGTCCAGTCAGCTTGGTGCGCATGCTTAGTGCGGTTGAAACACAACACGGTCAGGCACAGGCTTGAAGGTGCCCAGCTTTGACCACCAAGGCATTGCCAGGAAGAACAGGAAGTAGTACAGGGTACCAATCTGGGAAACGATTTGGCCAATGTCTGATGGTGGCTTCACACCCAGATAGCCCAACACGATGAAGTTGATTACGAACACCGCGTATATCCACTTGTGCAGCGCTGGGCGATAACGGATTGACTTCACCTTGCTCTTGTCCAGCCATGGCAGGAAGAACAGGATAACAACCGCGCCACCCATGGCCACTACACCCCAGAACTTCGCATCCAGACCCAGGAACGGGAATGTGATGGCACGAAGAATGGAATAGAACGGTGTGAAGTACCAAACGGGAGCGATGTGCGCCGGTGTTTTCAACGGGTCAGCTGGAATGAAGTTGTTGTATTCCAGGAAGTAACCACCCATTTCAGGCGCGAAAAACACAATGGCAGAAAACACCATCAGGAACACGCCCACACCCAAAATGTCATGCACGGTGTAGTAAGGGTGGAAAGGAATGCCGTCCAGAGGCTTGCCGTTGGCATCCTTCTTTTCCTTGATTTCAACGCCGTCAGGATTGTTGGAACCCACTTCGTGCAAAGCCACCAAGTGCGCAGCCACCAGACCCAGCAACACCAAAGGAATGGCGATCACGTGGAAGGAGAAGAAACGGTTCAGAGTTGCATCGGAAACCACATAGTCACCGCGAATCCAGATGGCCAGATCAGGACCAATCACCGGAATTGCAGAGAACAGGTTCACGATCACCTGTGCACCCCAGTAGCTCATTTGGCCCCATGGCAACAAGTAACCAAAGAAAGCCTCAGCCATCAGACACAGGAAAATTGCAACACCAAAAATCCAGATCAGCTCACGGGGCTTGCGATAAGAACCATACAACAGGCCACGCATCATGTGCAGGTAAACCACCACGAAGAACATGGAAGCGCCGGTGGAATGCATGTAACGCACCAGCCAGCCCCACGGTACATCGCGCATGATGTACTCAACGGACTGGAAAGCTTTTGCCGCATCTGGTTTGTAGTGCATGACCAGGAAAATACCGGTCACGATCTGGATGACCAACACCAGCAAGGCCAGTGAGCCAAAAAAGTACCAGAAGTTGAAGTTTTTGGGCGCATAGTACTCGGACAAATGCGCTTTGTAGGTCGAGGTCAGGGGGAAACGCTGGTCAATCCAGCCCAACACGCCTGTTGTTTCGACTTTTTTGTCTGCCGCCATAATTACTACTCCTCGCTCTCAGATGTCAGGCGTTGTTCTCGTCTACACCGATCAACAACTTGGTGTCTGACAAATATTTGTGGGGTGGCACTTCCAGGTTGTCCGGTGCAGGTTTTCCAGCGTAAACGCGGCCAGCCAGGTCAAACGTTGAACCATGACAAGGGCAAAAGAAGCCGCCTTGCCAGTCATCGGGCAGGCTTGGCTGGGGACCGGGTTCAAAACGGGCGGAAGGCGAGCAGCCCAGGTGAGAGCAAATGCCCACTGCAACCAGATATTCTGGCTTGATGGAGCGGTGGGGATTGCGTGCGTACTCGGGGGTCAACTGGTCGGGGCTGCGCTCGGAATTCGGGTCAGCCAACTGGTCATCCAGCTTTGGCAGTGCTTCCACCACGGCTGAGTCGCGACGAACAACCCAAACTGGCTTTCCACGCCATTCGACAGTTTTCATGTCGCCTGGCTGCATGCCAGAAATATCAAGCTCAACTGGCGCACCGGCTGCTTTCGCGCGCTCGGAGGGTGCCATTGAAGTCAGAAACGCGCCACCAGTTGCCGCAGCCGCTACACCACCCGCTGCGCCGCAAGCGATCATCCATACGCGACGTTCTTTGTCTACAGGTTGATTATTGCTCATCAAAATAACCCCGAAAGTAAAATCCAGTGATCCATGCAACCGGAGATTGTACCCCACCAAGCTTAAAACAAGGAACAGTTTTGGGGAGAATTTCCATCAAATGCTGAGTGGACAGAAACATTTGCGGCCATACATTAGAAAACATCTAAACCGCAACGAACAAATCACGGAAAATCACTTCAATACCATAGCGTTGTGCAATCCATTCGCCCAGGGCCTTTACACCGCAACGTTCCGTGGCATGGTGACCGGCACCCAGCAAGCTGACATTGCATTCACGGGCCACATGCACGGCAGGCTCGGACAACTCACCAGTCAAGTACAAATCGGCGCCCTGCAAAGCCGCCTCCTCTACATAACCGGGTGCCCCGCCAGTGCACCAGGCCACGGTCGTCACCTTGCGCTCAGGGTCGCTGTTCCCTTCCACTTGAACATGGTGGCCCAATACACTGCTTACCTGCTGAACCAGTTCACTCAGAGGCTGAGGCTTCGGGAGCACACCCAGATGAACCAAACCCTTGTCGCCCACCACACGGGTGCTGGGCCAACCCAACATTTTGCCCAATTGGGCGTTGTTGCCCAGCTCTGGGTGTTTGTCCAGCGGCAAGTGGTAAGCAAACACGTTCAAATCATGAGCCAGCGCCAACTGCAGGCGTTCTTTGCGAAACCCTGTCACCACTTGGGGGTCACCTTTCCACATCAGGCCATGGTGTACCAAAATCGCATCGGCATTCAGCTCAACCGCCAGCTCAATCAGCTCCCTGGATGCGGTGACACCCGTCAACAGCCGTTGAATACGGGGCCTGCCTTCCAACTGCAGCCCATTTGGGCAATAATCTGACATGCGAGCCTGATCCAGCAATTCCCGCAAATCATGTTCCAGCACATTCCGATCCACTGAAGCCAACGGCGCACCCCTGCATTCTTGATATGTTGAAAAAACTCTGGCTGACCTTTGCTCAGGCCTTAACCGTACTTCTTGCATTGTATTTCATCACCGAAGTACTACGCCCAGAGTGGGTACCCAACTGGCTGCAAAAGCCGGCTTATCAAACAGCCCAGCCCGAAGGTGTGGCTGGCTACCGCCATGCCGTGGACACCGCCATGCCAGCCGTGGTGAATATTTTTACCAGCAAACGCGCAAACAACTTGCCCAAGCACCCATTTTTCGAAGACCCGGAAATTCGTAAATTTTTCGGCGATGAACTAGAGGAACAGTTTGAGCAAGAAGAGCAAGCCTCTAGCCTGGGCTCGGGCGTCATTGTGAACAGCGACGGTTTGATTGTGACCAACCAGCACGTGGTTGAAGCAGCTGATGAAATTGAAGTCAGTCTGAACGACGGAAGAACAACCAAAGCTGAGCTGGTGGGAACTGACCCTGAAACCGATCTTGCCGTGCTTCGAATCAAACTCGATAACCTGCCCAGCCTGAAATTTGCCGCCGATGAAACAGTGCGGGTGGGCGATGTGGTGCTGGCCATGGGCAATCCTTTCGGTGTGGGCCAAACCGTGACCATGGGCATTGTGAGTGCGCTGGGTCGAAACCACGTCGGCATTAACACGTTCGAGAACTTCATTCAAACCGATGCAGCCATTAACCCCGGCAACTCCGGCGGAGCGCTTGTGGATACCGCAGGCAATCTGCTGGGGATCAACACGGCCATTTACAGTCGCTCGGGAGGCTCATTGGGTATTGGCTTTGCCATCCCGGCCAAAACCGTTCAAGGCGTGTTGAACCAGATTGTGCGCACCGGCACGGTGACTCGTGGTTACATTGGTGTGGAGCAACAAAACATCACCGAAGAACTGGCCTCGGCATTTGATTTACCGCAAAAAGACGGTGTGATTATTGCGGGTATTGTGAAAGATGGCCCCGCGGACAAGGCTGGCCTGAAAGTGGGCGATATTCTGCTGAAGCTGGACGACAAAAAAATTACTGACACCACACAGATGTTGAACCAGATTGCGGCTTACGCACCAGGTGACAAAAAATCAGTGGAATTGTTGCGTGACGGCAAAACCGAGACCGTCATGATTGAGATTGGCGTGCGCCCAAAGCCTGGTGACTTTTTGAAACGGCCTTGATACATCATCAAGGCCAACCCGCCTGGCTTATGCTCTGATTTATTCCAGAATTTGCTGACGTTGTTTGCCGATAATTTTGGCAAACAGAATACCCACCTCGTACAAAATACAAATGGGAATGGCAAGAAACAGCTGTGACATCACATCGGGCGGTGTCACGATGGCAGCAATTACAAAAGCCGCCACAATCACATACCCACGAATTTCCACCAGTTTTTCTACGGTAACCACACCCAGGTACACCAACACCACCACCACAATGGGCACCTCGAAGGTCATGCCGAAAGCCATGAACATGGTCAGCACGAAGCTCATGTAGGCTTCAATGTCAGGTGCTGGCGTGATGCTTTGCGGGGCGAAATCGTTGATGAAGGCAAACACCTTGCCAAACACAATGAAATGACAAAAAGCAATGCCCACGAGAAACAGCACTGTGCTGGAAAAAATAATGGGCAAAGCCATTTTTTTCTCGTGTTGATACAAACCAGGCGCAATGAAGGCCCAGGCTTGATACAACAAGATGGGCAGAGAAATGACAAAGGCCACCATGGCAGTTAATTTCACGGGCACCATGAAGGGTGTGATCACGCCCGTGGCAATCATCTTGGTGCCTTCGGGCAGAGCGCTTTGAATGGGCAAGGCCAACAAATCAAAAATGTAAGCTGCACCCGGGTAGGCCATCAAGGCCACAAACACAATCAAAAAACCAACCACTGCGCGCAACAAACGATCGCGCAGTTCGACCAGGTGACTGACAAAATTTTCTTGCTGACTCATTACCCATGCACCTTGTTATTTGGCCTCTACCTTGGGGGCAGGCCCCACGGGTTGCGCTGGCGCTGGCTCTTCCGCCTTGGGCGGAGATTGTGTGTTTGAATTGACGGTAGCCACGGCGGCCGGCTTGCTACTCTCAAGCTCCGCAATGTCATCTTCGATTGATTTCACGGATTTGTTCAAATCCGCCTCAGTGTCTCGCAAGGTGGTTTGAACGTCACCCTCAACCTTACGGGCAGCAGTCTGCATTTCTGCCTGCAGCTTGCGCAACTCGTCGATTTCCATTTCCCGATTGATCTCAGACTTCACGTCACTGACGTAACGTTGGGCCTTGCCCAACAAATGACCAACCGTTTTGGCCACCTTGGGCAGTTTTTCAGGACCTATCACCAGCAGCGCGATCACTGCGATGATAAGCATTTCCGAGAAAGCAATGTCGAACATGCTGCGCGCCGCAAAAAGGGGAAATTAACTGGAAGATTTCTCTTTGGCTTCGACGTCGATCGTGTCCGACTTCTTGCTGCTGTCGTCGGCCAATTTGGCGGCATTTTGCTCACCTTCCGAACCACCCTCTTTCATGCCATCCTTGAAACCTTTCACTGCACCACCCAGATCGGAACCGATGTTGCGCAATTTCTTGGTGCCAAACACCAACATCACGATGACCAGCACTATCACCCAGTGCCAAATGCTAAATGAACCCATGACTTACTCCTGATATGTTTTTCGTGTCTCGTTGCGTTACAAGGCAGGCATGCCGAGCATAACGCCCAATGGTTTATCACCACCAAGTATGTGCGCATGAACATGATACACCTCTTGGCAACCTACCCTTCCAGTGTTCACGATGGTTCTAAAACCGTCATGACACCCTTCTTGCCTGGCCAATTGACCCGCAATGGTCATTATTTTTCCCATCACGGGAATGTCTTCTTCGGTGGCATCGGCCAGCGTGGGAATGTGCTTTTTCGGAATAATCAGAAAGTGCACTGGCGCAGCCGGCTTGATGTCGTGAAACGCGAGGATATCCTCGTCTTCGTATACTTTTCTGCTAGGGATTTCCCCAGCGACAATTTTGCAGAAAATGCAGTCTGACATTTCTTGTTCCTTTCGCGTGAATTTACTGGGGCCGATTGGCCTTCTCAACCAAACCAGACAAACCCATGCGACGGTCCAGTTCGGCCAGCACATCGGCAGCAGTCAAACCGTGCCAACCCAGCAAGACCAGGCTGTGAAACCACAAATCGGCTGTTTCAGCGATCACTTTGGCGGAGTCTTGATCTTTAGACGCCATCACCAGTTCGCAAGACTCCTCACCGATCTTTTTCAGGATCGCGTCCTGCCCCTTGTGGTGCAACTTCGCCACATAGGATTGCTCAGGGCTGGCTTGCTTGCGTGCTTCCAGCACCTGGGTCAAACGCTCGAGCAAATCTCCAGACGCTTTTTCAAGGTCAGCCATGCTTGTTCATTCCTTATTTTTGCCGTACATGTCGGAAGGGTTTTTCAGCACAGGGTCTTTGGCAACCCACTTGGGCTTTTCACCCTGCACACCTTCCAGCGCGTAATAAAAGCAGCTTTCACGGCCCGTGTGGCAAGCAATACCGCCTACTTGCTCCACCATCAGCACCAGCACATCACCATCACAGTCCAGGCGAATCTCCTTCACCTTCTGCTGGTTGCCCGATTCCTCACCTTTGTGCCACAGTTTACCGCGCGAACGTGAAAAATACGTTGCAAAACCAGTGCTGGCTGTAATTTCGAGTGCCTCGCGGTTCATCCAGGCGACCATCAACACGCGTTTGCTGAGGTGGTCTTGTGCAACCACACTCACCAAACCCTTGTCATCAAAACTGACACTGTCCAGCCAATTTTCTGTAATTACTACATCCTTGCTCATGGCGAATGCCCCTTTACAGCCGAACTGTAATGCCGGCCTTGGCCATGTGGGCTTTGGCCTGCTGTACAGTGTACTCACCGTAGTGAAATATGCTGGCCGCCAGCACAGCGCTGGCTTTGCCTTTGATGACGCCATCCACCAGATGGTCGAGGTTGCCCACACCGCCGCTGGCGATCACGGGAATGGAAACCGCATCGGACACTGCGCGAGTCAATTCCAGATTGAAACCGATTTTGGTGCCGTCGCGGTCCATGCTGGTCAATAGCAACTCACCAGCACCCAAGGCCTGCATTTTGCGCGCCCATTCAACGGCATCTAGCCCAGTGGGTTTTCGGCCACCATGGGTGTACACCTCCCAGCCTGGTTCGCCATTGCTTTTGGCCTTGGCATCAATGGCCACCACAATGCACTGTGAACCATACTTCGCAGTGGCCTCTCCCACCAAGTCGGGGTTGGTCACTGCCGAAGTATTGATGCTGATTTTGTCAGCACCCGCATTCAATAATCGGCGCACGTCTTCTACCTTGCGCACACCGCCCCCCACAGTCAAGGGAATAAACACCTGGCTGGCGACAGCTTCGATCACATGCAGAATCAGGTCACGGTCATCGGATGAGGCTGTAATGTCAAGGAATGTGAGTTCATCTGCGCCCTGCTCATCATAGCGACGAGCAATTTCAACGGGGTCACCCGCATCGCGCAGTTCCACAAAATTGACGCCTTTGACCACCCGACCTGCGGTTACATCCAGGCAGGGGATGATACGGCTTGCAAGCATTAGTAGGCTTTTCCGTTCAATTCATCAGCCAGAGACTGGCCCTTGGCGAAATCGAGCGTGCCTTCGTAAATGGAGCGACCACAAATGGCACCCATCACGCCCTCATGCTCAACCGCACACAGCTGCTTCACATCGTCCAGGTTGGTAATGCCACCAGAGGCAATCACCGGAATGGTCAATGCATTGGCCAGGCGAACCGTGGCTTCAATGTTGACACCACCCAACATGCCATCTCGGCCAATGTCAGTGTAAATAATGGCCTCTACGCCATAGCCTTCGTACTTCTTGGCAAGGTCAACCACATCATGGCCGGAAATTTTGCTCCAGCCGTCTGTGGCCACTTTGCCTTCCTTGGCATCCAGGCCCACAATAATTTGACCGGGGAACGCACCGCACGCGTCATGCAGAAAACCAGGGTTTTTCACCGCAGCCGTTCCAATGATGACGTAGCTCAAGCCATCGTCCAGGTAACGTTCAATGGTGTCCAGGTCACGAATACCGCCACCCAATTGCACTGGAATAGCGCCGCCCACAGCATCCAGAATGTCAATAATGACACCCTCGTTCACGGGTTTGCCCGCAATCGCACCATTCAAATCGACCAGGTGCAAGCGGCGCGCGCCACTTTCAACCCATTTCATGGCCATTTCGACCGGGTCTGCCGAGAAAATGGTGGCATCGTCCATATTGCCTTGCTTCAGGCGAACACATTGACCGTCTTTCAGGTCGATTGCTGGAATGAGTAACATGAGACTGTGTTGTTAACTATTCAAGTGAGTGGAAAAAATAATCGATAAAAACTCAGGGGTTCCATCTTAAAAAATTGGAATACAGCCTTAAGCCGTCCTCCGCACTTTTTTCAGGATGAAACTGTGTTGCAAAGATGTTATCCCGTGCAATGGCGCAGGTAAAGCGAACACCGTAGTCTGTTTCACCCGCAACGTGGTCCGGGTTGACAGGATTGACGTGATAACTGTGAACAAAATAAAACCATGCGCCGTTTTCAATGCCAGCCCACATGGGGTGCTTTGTGCGCTGGTTCACCTGGTTCCAGCCCATGTGGGGCACCTTCAAGCCACACTCCACAGTCAGGCGGGGGTCAAACTTCACCACGTCACCCGCAAACAGGGAAAGGCATTCGGCAGGACCCTCGGCGCTGCGCTCCATCATCATTTGCTCGCCAACGCACACGCCAAACAAGGGTTTCGATTCAGCAGCGCGGTACACGGCTTGCATCAAACCCGACTCCCGAAGCGCTTTCATGCAATCGGGCATGGCGCCCTGCCCAGGCAACACCACCCGGCTGGCCCGATCAATCAGAGCGGGGTCGTCGGTGATCTGGATTTCCTGATTGTCGAGCTTTACATGTTGCAACGCTTGGGCCACTGAACGCAGGTTGCCCATGCCGTAATCAACAACGGCAACTAGACTCACAAAGCACCTTTGGTACTGGGAATGGCACCCTGTTGACGTTCATCGATGGCCACCGCCATGCGCAGGGCACGTCCAAAAGCCTTGAACACAGTTTCACACTGGTGGTGTGAGTTCACACCTTTCAGGTTGTCAATGTGCAAGGTGCACAGGGCGTGGTTCACAAAACCCTGGAAAAATTCAAACACCAAATCCACATCGAAGGCGCCAATGCTGGCCCTGGTGAACGGAATATCCTGATGCAAACCGGGACGCCCGGAGAGGTCGACCACCACGCGCGACAGGGCTTCGTCCAGCGGCACATAGCTGTGGCCGTAACGAACAATTCCTTTTTTGTCGCCCAAGGCTTTCGTGAATGCCATGCCCAGCGTAATGCCGGTGTCTTCCACAGTGTGGTGAGCATCAATGTGCAGGTCACCCTTGGCCACAATGTGAAGATCGAACAGGCCGTGGCGCGAAATTTGTTCCAGCATGTGGTCCAAAAATGGCACACCCGTGTCGAGGTGGCGTTCACCTGTACCGTCCAGATTGATTTTCACGGTGATCTGGGTTTCCAGGGTATTGCGGGTAACTTCTGCGGTTCTCATGATTGTCTAAAATGTTATGCGGCCTTGGTGGCCACTTCGTCGATGGATTGTTGCACAGCCACCAAAAACTGCTGATTCTCTTGCTCAGTGCTCACGGTAACGCGCAAGCAGTTTTGCAACAAGGGGTGGGCCTTGCCCACGTATTTCACCAAGATACCCTTGTTTTTCAGGGCTTCAAAGACTTCAAGCGCATTCGGGATGCGGAAAAGTACAAAATTGGCGTAAGAATCAAACACTTCAACGTCGCCATTGGATGTTTTCAGGTTTTTCAATGATTCGGTCAGCACATCGCGCTGATCGCGCAGCAGACTGGCCTGGGTCTCAAAGGCTTCAAAATGCTCGAGCGCAAACTGAACCGCAATTCGAGTCAGTACATTCACGTTGTACGGCGGGCGTACTTTGTCGATTTGCTCAACCCAGGCGGGGCTGGCCACGGCATAACCCAAACGCGCACCGGCCAAACCAAGCTTCGAGAAAGTGCGCAGCACCAGAACGTTGGGAAATTCAAGGACCCGGGCCATGAAGGATGCATCGGCGAAAGCCTCATAGGCCTCATCCACCACCACCAAGCCAGGCGTGGCCTCAATAATCTGCACAATTTCAGCTTCGCGCAACGCCACGCCGGTGGGGTTGTTGGGGTAAGCCAAAAACACCACTTTGGGCTGATTGGTCGCAATCGCTTTCAGCATGGCCGGCATGTTCAGCGTGAAGTCGGGGTTCAGGTCGACTCCCACAAAACGGGCGTGGCTCCATTGGCTGTACACGGCATACATCACGAAGGTGGGCACGGGTGAAAGCACCGCATCACCAGGCATGCAGCAGGCACGAATAATCAGATCGATCAGTTCATCCGAGCCATTTCCAAACAACACATGCGCCGCTTTGGGAATGGCCGTGCAGGCGCGCAAGGCTGCTTCCAGCTCCAGTGCTTTGGGCGCGGGGTATCGATTCAGCTCCGCAGTTTTTAATTGCTGCGCAAGCTTATCCAGCAAAGCTGCAGGCATGCCCTGGGGGTTCTCCATGGCATCCAGCTTCAACATGCCGGCCGAAGGAGCCACCACGTAAGCATTGGTGGCCTGCACATCAGCACGAATTGTTTTTTGAAGTAGGCTCATGGTGCGCTTAGTCTGCCTTTCTGAATTTCGGGCCTACGCGATACTCTGCAGAGCGCGCGTGGGCTGGCAGGCCTTCACCATAGGCCAGTTCTGCGGCTACTTCGCCCAGTGTACTGGCACCTTCACGGCTGGCAAAAATAATGCTGCTGCGCTTCTGAAAGTCGTACACACCCAAGGGTGAGCTGAACCGTGCCGTGCCCGCAGTGGGCAACACGTGGTTGGGGCCTGCGCAATAATCGCCCAGCGATTCGCTGCTGTAAGGCCCCATGAAAATGGCACCGGCGTGGCGTAACTTTCCGACCCAGGCGTCCGGGTCTTGCACACTCAATTCCAGGTGTTCGGGCGCAATTTGATTGCTCAGCTCGCAGGCTTCGTCCATGTCTCGCACTTGTATCAAGGCACCGCGATTCTTCAGCGATGTAGCAATCACAGTGGCGCGCAGCATGGTGTCCATGAGGCGTTTGATACTGGCCTGAACATTGTCGAGAAATTCCTTGCTGGGGCTCAACAAAATGGACTGTGCCATTTCGTCGTGTTCAGCCTGGCTAAACAGGTCCATGGCGATCCAGTCCGCATTGGTGCTGCCGTCGCAAATCACGAGAATTTCAGAGGGACCAGCAATCATGTCGATGCCGACTGCACCAAACACGCGGCGCTTTGCTTCGGCCACATAGGCATTGCCCGGGCCCACAATTTTGTCCACACGCGGCACGGTTTGCGTGCCATAGGCCAATGCAGCCACCGCCTGGGCCCCTCCAATGGTGAATACGCGGTCAACACCGGCCAAGTGCGCAGCGGCCAACACCATTTGGTTTTTCACGCCACTGGGTGTGGGCACCACCATGATCACTTCTTTTACGCCAGCCACTTTGGCGGGTACGGCATTCATCAGCACGGAAGACGGGTACGCCGCCTTGCCACCGGGCACATACAAACCGGCGCGATCAAGCGGCGTGACACGTTGCCCCAGGCGGGTGCCATCGGCCTCGGTGAATTCCCAGCTTTCTGCCACCTGGCGCTCGTGAAATGCACGCACGCGCTGGGCAGCCACTTTCAAAGCCTCGCGCTGGGCAGAATCGAGGGTATCGAAGGCTTGCTTCAATTCGGCTTGCCCAATTTCAAGCTCAGCTGCGCTATTGGCCTTCACTCGATCAAACTTCTCGGTGAACTCAAGCAAGGCTTCATCGCCACGTTTTCGCACTGCATGAATAATGTCTGCCACCGCACCTTCTACATGCGGATCGCGTTGTTCTTCATAGGCGAGCAATGCACGAAACTGCTCGGCAAAGTTGGCATCTTCTGTAGACAATCGACGAATTTGGGAAGACATTGTTTACTACCTTTAAAATTTCACGCTACTGCTTGGGTGAACACATCCAGAATCGGCTGCAAAGCCTCGTACTTCATTTTCAATGCCGCCTGGTTGACCACCAAACGGGAAGATATTTCACAAATTTCCTCAACCTCGACCAGCTTGTTGGCGCGCAAGGTTGAACCGGTGCTGACCAAATCGACGATGGCATCGGCCAGGCCCACCAGTGGTGCCAGTTCCATGGAGCCATACAACTTGATCAAGTCCACATGCACACCGCGATTGGCGAAGTGCTCGCGGGCACTGTTGACATACTTGGTGGCGATGCGCAAACGCGCACCCTGCTTGACTGCGCTGGCATAGTCAAAGCCCTCAGGGGCTGCCACGCACAATCGGCATTTGGCAATATTCAGGTCAAGCGGCTGGTACAAGCCCGCACCGGAATGTTCAATCAGCACGTCTTTTCCGGCCACGCCCAAATCGGCGGCCCCGTGCTGCACATAGGTGGGTACATCGGTTGCGCGCACGATGATGATTTGCACATCGGCACGGTTGGTACCAATAATGAGCTTGCGCGATTTTTCGGGGTCCTCGGACGGCACAATGCCCGCTTTCTCCAGCAGGGGCAGCGTTTCCTCAAAAATGCGTCCCTTGGACAGGGCCAGTGTAATCATTGGGCTACTCTCGTCACATCTGCGCCCAGTTTGCGCAGCTTCTCTTCCATTCTGTCATACCCACGATCCAGGTGATAAATGCGGTCAATTCGCGTTTCATCGCTGGCCGCCAGGCCAGCAATCACCAGGCCAGCAGAGGCGCGCAGGTCGGTGGCCATCACTGTGGCACCATCCAGCCGCTCAACGCCTTTGATAATCGCCGTGTGGCCTTCAATTTCAATATTGGCACCCAATCGCACCATTTCCTGAACATGCATGAAGCGGTTCTCAAAAATGGTTTCATTGACCACTGCGGTGCCATCAGCCACACAGTTCACCGCCATTAACTGGGCCTGCATGTCGGTTGCAAAGCCGGGAAATGGCGCTGTGCGCGCGCCCACAGCCTTGGGACGTGTGTTCATGCTGGCGTGAATTTTTGTGCCGTCCACTTCAATGCTCACACCCGCCGTGCGCAGCTTTTCAATGGTTGCGTCCATGCTGTCTGCGTCGGTGTTGTTCAAGGTAATGTTGCCACCGCAGGCTGCCACCGCACACAGAAAGGTGCCCGCCTCAATTCGATCAGGCATCACTTGGTATTCGCAACCATGCAGCTTTTCAACGCCATGAACGGTAATGGTGTCTGTGCCAATACCTTCAATTTTTGCACCCATTTTTACCAGCATCTTGGCCAGATCCACCACTTCGGGCTCGCGGGCGGCGTTTTCGATAATGGTAGTGCCTTCTGCCAAAGCGGCTGCCATCATCAGGTTCTCGGTCCCGGTCACAGTCACCATGTCGGTCACAATGCGCGCGCCCTTCAAACGCTTGGCCTTGGCGTGAATGTAGCCCTTTTCAATGGTAATTTCGGCACCCATGGCCTGAAGACCCTTGATGTGTTGATCAACAGGGCGCTGGCCGATGGCGCAACCACCCGGCAAACTGACGCTGGCCTCACCGAAACGGGCCACCAAGGGACCCAGCACCAGAATACTGGCGCGCATGGTTTTCACCAGATCGTAACTGGCGATGGGCTCAGAAATTTCTTCTGCACGCAAGGCCAGTTGGTTTTCACCATGCCAAAAACACTGAACACCCATGGAGCCCAGCAAGCGCAGGCAGGTGTTGATGTCGCGAAGACGCGGCACATTGGTAATGGTGACCGGTTCGGCGGTCAGCAAACTTGCGCACAAAATGGGCAAGGCCGCATTCTTCGCGCCAGAAATCGACACTTCTCCGTGAAGCGGCTTTCCGCCACGAACCAAAAATGAATCCATTGAAGGGCAGTCCTTTTTACACTTGTTGTTGAGCCCATTCCGCGGGCGTCAATGTTTTCATCGACAGGGCGTGAATCTCTGCACGCATTCTGTCACCCAGTACTGCATACACTTTTTGATGGCGCTGAATGGCACGCAGTCCTTCAAACGCACTGGCCACGATGACCGCCTCAAAATGCTGACCGTCACCAGACACGGTGAGGTGCTCACATTCCAAGCCCTGCGCAATATAGCCGCGAACGGTTTCAGGCAACAACATGATTTTTCCTATCCTTTTGATTCAACAGCACTATTATCCCCTCAATTTGTAACCAGAGGTCACCATGCGCATCGCAATCACGGTCAAAACAGCCCAGGCAGACAAGCCAATGGCCAGACTAAACCAGGGGCTGACATCGCTTACCCCAAAAAAACCATAGCGAAAACCGTCGATGAGGTAGAAAAACGGATTGAAATGCGACACGGTTTGCCACACAGCGGGCAAGGAGTGGATGGAATAAAAAACACCCGACAAAAAAGTGGCCGGCATAATGATGAAGTTCTGGAAGGCCGCCAACTGGTCAAATTTTTCAGCCCAAATGCCTGCAATTACACCCATGGTGCCCAGCAAGGCTGAACCTACCAATGCATGCACGAGAATCCACACCGGGTTGGACACATGCAGGCCGACAAACGCCACCGTGACCAGCAAAACCCCCAAGCCAACAGCAATGCCACGGGCCATGGAGGCCAGAACATACGCCGAGAAAAACTCGAGATGGGACAATGGCGGCAACAACACAAACACCAGGTTGCCAGTAATTTTTGATTGAATGAGGCTGGAGGATGAGTTCGCAAACGCATTCTGAAGCACCGACATCATGACCAGGCCGGGCACCAGAAAGGCTGCGTAACTGACGCCGGGGTAAGGTTCTACCTTGCCATCCAGTACATGCGAGAAAATCATGAGGTACAGCAAGGCTGTAACCACCGGGGCCAGCACAGTTTGAAAGCTGACTTTCCAGAAGCGCAGAATTTCTTTCTTGAACAGGGTTTGCCAACCAGTCATTTGGCACCCCCGCTCATCAGTTGCACAAATACCTCTTCAAGATCTGGCTTTTCGATGCTGCACTCCAATACGTCCAAGTGGTCTTTGCGGCATTGAGCCAGTATTTGCTCGATTTCGGCAGGGCCATTCAATGCCAGCGTATAACGCCCCTCGCTCACATTGGCTTTCAATACCTTGGCTTGCAGGCTGGCGGGCAGTACACCATTCAACTGCATGTTCAGGGTTTGATTGGCATGCTTTTTCAGCAGGTTAGGCGTGGTGTCCACAGTCAGTACCTCGCCCTTTTTCAACATGGCGATGCGGTTGCACAAGGTTTCTGCCTCCTCAAGGTAATGCGTGGTCAGCAGAATTGTGTGTCCCTTTTGATTCAGGCCAGCAATGAATTTCCAAAGCGTTTGACGCAGTTCCACATCAACACCTGCAGTAGGCTCGTCCAGCACAATCACCGGCGGCTTGTGAACCAGGGCCTGGGCAACCATCACACGGCGCTTCATGCCACCCGACAAGGTGCGCATGTTGTTGTCGGCCTTGTCCATCAGGCTCAGCGAATGCAATAGTTCGTCAATCCAGTCGTCGTTCTTTTTCAAGCCAAAGTAGCCTGACTGAAAACGCAAGGTTTCCCGCACCGAAAAAAACGGGTCAAAAACCAGTTCCTGGGGCACGATGCCAATGCTTCGGCGCGCATCGCGAAACTGATCCACCACGTCAAAACCCATGACCTTGGCTGCGCCCGCACTGGCCCGGCTTAGACCCGCAATAATATTAATCAGTGTGGTTTTGCCGGCGCCATTGGGGCCGAGCAAGGCGAAAAATTCCCCTTCCTGAACTGTGAGCGACACATTGTTCAAGGAACGGAATTCACCAAAATATTTGGATACCGAGCTTAGCTCTAGTGCAAACGACATGACTTCTCGCACCCATGAAAGGTGCTACAGGTTTTAGGAGAAGAGAGATTGTACTCCGTAGGCAGCAATCAAACTGTTCAGCTGCGCAGGAGGATGTTGGAGTTCAAGGGTTTTGTCTGATTTAAGCACTCGCTTGGCCGCGAGAATAACGGCCAATGCGGTGGAGTCCACGTGCCTGACTGCTGAAAAGTCGATGACATGGTCGCCCAAGGCAAATGCCTTGGCGACCTCGGCGATCACTTGGTCTCCGTTGCGAACGGTAATTTGATCAGCCGACACCTTCATATCAACCCTTCGCGTTCAGGGTTTTCAAGGTTTGAATCAAACCATCTACCCCTGAGTTGGAAAGCACAGTGCCGAACTGGGCTTTGTAGGAATCAACCAACCACAGACCCAACACACTCAGGTCATAAATCAGCCATTTGCCGTCTTTCTTTTCGACACGGTAAGCCAAATCCACTGGCGGAGCGCCTTTCTGAATAACGCGGCTATTCACGATCACATCCGTGTCTTCCGGGCGAGCTCGCAGACGGTCTACCTGCAGGGTTTGATCACCCACCTGCGCCAAAGCGCCGGAATAGGTTTTCACCAGAAGGGTGCGAAACTCTTTGGTAATTTGCTCGCGCTGCTCTGGCGTGGCTTCGCGCCAAGGCCGACCCACCACCAACTGGGTCATTTTCCGAAAGTTCACGTTGGGCATCACTTTCTGGTCAATCAGGGCATCCAGCTTTTTGGGGTCAGCCAACAGTTCCTGCTTGCGTGCCTTGATCTCAGCCAGCACTTCATTGCTGAACTTTTCAACAAACTCATTGGCAGGCATGTCCTGCGCCATGGCTGGCTGGGCAATCAGGCCAAAACCCAAAGCTGCGGCCGCAACCCATTGAAATAACTTGTTCACTGCAATATTCATGATTCTTCCAAAATGCTTGTGGTTAGTCTAAAAACGCAATACCTACCCAAGGGTTGACCACCCCAAAGCCAATCAGTTCAACAAACCCAAGCCAGACTTGGCCCGCTCGCTTTGCTGCAGGTCGATTGGCAAGCCAATGGGTGAATTTGAGTCGGGCTGTGCATTCGAAGCCGCACTGCCTGGTTCAATCTGCATCAACGCAGCCTTGAAGGGTGGAAAGGACTCGGGAATGTGGCTACGCGACTCTTCCTCGAAATCCTCGTAGCCTTGCTCGTCGGGGTCAGGGGCACCATCTCGCACCAAACTGGCACGGCGCTTCAAGTAGGCGTCGCGCACAAAAGCGTATTGGTCCAGTGCCACGCGTTCTACCAGGTCAGTAGCTGGCAACAGTCGCGCACGGGTGTTCACCACGTTCACAACCAGCAAACTGTTACGCACCCTGACGTCGTCATAGTGATAAAGCGGATCAAGCGGCGCATCGACAAGCCGGGCAGGTGCGTCACGCAAGGTGCTGGGCCCCAAGAGAGGCAACACCAGGTAAGGGCCTGAACCCACACCCCACACGCCCAAGGTTTGACCAAAATCCTCGTCGTTTTTCTGGAACCCCAGTTCTGTGGCCACGTCGGCCAAGCCCACAATTCCGATGGTTGTATTCAGGGCAAAACGCGTGATGTCGCTGCCTGCTGCCTTGGGCTTGCCTTGCAGCAAGTTGTTGACTGCTACGCTGATGTCATCCAGATTGGAAAAGAAATTTCCGATCACGGTTTTGATTTCTGGCGGCGTTACCTTGTCGTAACCCTGCGCCAGTGGCTTCACCACCGCCTTGTCAACCACTTGGTTAAATCCGTCAACAGAACGGTTGAATCCTTCCAAGGGGTCTGACTCAGAAGGGGCGCGCATGCTGGTGCATGCGCTGGACAAGCCAAGCACGCCTAGCAGCAAAATCACTTTTCGAATGGACATTAACACTTCAAATCCCCTTCATCACTTTTCGGAGTCGCCTTCCGAGGCTTTGCTAAACAGAAACTGGCTAATCAGGTTTTCGAGTACCACCGCAGACTGAGTACGCGCAAACTTCTCGCCACCCGCCAGGTTTTCCAGGTCGCCACCTGCTTCAATACCCACATATTGCTCGCCCAGCAAGCCTGAAGTGAGAATTCTAGCTGAAGAGTCCTTGGGAAACTCGAAGCCCTCCTCCAAATCCAGGGACACGACTGCTCGGAATGTGACTGGATCAAGATTGATGTTGGCCACGCGCCCCACGGTAACGCCCGCACTTTTGACCGGCGCACGGGGCTTCAGACCACCGATATTGTCAAATTCAGCTGTCACCCGGTATTGGTCACCTGTGGTGAAAGAACTCAGGTTGCCTGCCTTCAAGGCGAGAAATACCAGAGCAAGTGCACCAATCAGCACAAACAGGCCCACCCAAAAATCCACTGCCGTGTTCTTTTTCATACCTTCAATCCGTTAAATACTGAACATGAGTGCTGTAAGCACGAAATCGAGACCCAAAATGGTCAGGGAAGAAATCACCACTGTTCGGGTAGTCGCCCTGGAAACACCCTCAGGCGTGGGCTGGCAGGCGTAGCCCTGAAACAGGGCAATTGAGCTTACAGCCACACCAAACACCACGCTTTTGATCACGCCGTTGAGAATGTCATCGCGCACATCGACGCCCGCCTGCATTTGAGACCAGAATGCACCAGCATCCACGCCAATCAGCAGCACACCCACCACATAACCACCAAAAATACCCACGGCACTGAACAAACCCGCCAGCAGCGGCAGGGAAATGAGGCCCGCGATCCAGCGAGGCGAGACAATACGCGCCTTCGGATCAACTGCCATCATTTCCATGGCAGTCAGCTGCTCCCCTGCTTTCATCAGACCAATTTCAGCAGTTAGCGACGTACCAGCCCGGCCTGCGAACAACAAGGCAGAGACCACCGGACCCAATTCACGCACCAGTGACAAAGCAACCAAGAGACCCAAGGCCTGTTCGGCACCATACCTGTTCAAGGTGTAATAACCCTGCAAGCCCAAAACGAAACCGACAAAAAGCCCTGAGACCACAATGATGACCAGAGAGTAATTGCCGATGAAATGAACCTGATCAATGATGAGGCGGGGGCGCAACAGGGCTTTGGGAAGCAACATGAACAAGGTGCCCACGAAACGCGCGAAAATCCCCAAGCCAGCGATTGTGGCAATAACACCTGCACCCAGACGGGAAACCAAGAGGACCGGATTCATGCAAAGTCCTCCTGTAAGTTGCGTGCGGGGTAATGAAACTTCACTGGCCCCTCAGGCAAGCCCTTGATGAACTGTTGAACATACGGATCCTGATTGGCCTCCACTTCAGCAGGTGTACCCTGTGCCAGCACTTTGCCGTTTGCAATCACGATGACATGGTCGCTGATTGCAAATGACTCGTGAATATCGTGTGTGACCACCACCGAGGTGGCACCCAAAGCATCATTTAGCGTGCGAATGAGATTCGCCGTAATACCCAATGAAATCGGGTCAAGCCCGGCAAAAGGCTCGTCGTAAAAAATCAGTTCTGGATCCAGAGCAATTGCGCGCGCCAAGGCCACTCGCCGACTCATACCACCGGAAATTTCTGATGGAAAAAGATTGCTGGCTCCTCGAAGACCCACCGCCTGCAACTTCAATAGCACCAAATCGCGAATGGCCGCCTCGGGAAGGTTGGTGTGTTCGCGCAGCGGAAAGGCCACATTCTCGAAAACGTTCAAGTCGGTGAACAAGGCACCAAACTGAAAAAGCACACCGATTTTTTTGCGAAATGCATACAGTTGCTGCGTGCTTGCAGTCACCACATTTTGGCCGAGCACTTGAACTTCACCCCGATTCACCGGGTACTGGCCGCACATGAGACGCAGCAAAGTAGTTTTGCCCGAACCGGAGCCACCCATGACAGAAACCACTTTGCCCTTGGGAATGTCCAGCGAAATGTTTTCCAGAATGAGGCGATCGGCATAGCCGAAATCCACGTTTTTTAATTGAGCAACAAAGCCCATGGGGGCTCCTTAATAAGCGAATACGAATTTGGGAGCTATTGTACCCCGAAGGGCATGCACTCACCATCCAAATGGTGACAGGCTCACCCACAAGGCATGACCACGAAGCGTGGAAATGGTTTCATCAAAGTATGATCCGCAGCACTTAAACCCTGAAAAGTCTGCCCGTGCCATCACTGCGTGCGTTTTTAATCGGCCTCACCTCGATCCTGAGCGCTTGCGTGGCCATGCCACCCCAACAAAGCATTGGAATTGCGACATCCGAGTTTGGGCAAACACTCGAGTTGAATGCCATTTTTTGGGCAGATAAGGTTCAACACAGCAGCAACGCCTGGCAGAGACATCAACAAACATTCACCTTTCGGCTCGAAAACATACCTGCCAGTCACGTGCTTGAACTGATCTCCCGCGAAATAGAACTTGGCTATGAAATGGATGGCTGTGGCGACTCTCCGGTCAGCCTGGTGGGAAAAGACATGCCACTTCAACAGGTCATTGAAAGCCTGGAACTTCAAGCAGGGGCCAGCGTGCGCTTTGAAGCAAAACAGCTGTCCATGCGGTGCGAGGTTGATGAACTGAGGGTGTATACCCTCGACTACCTGTCAATTGCGCGGCAAATGAATGATTCATCGAGCCTGAGTTCGGCAATCGCTGGCGGCCCGCGCGAGTTAACGGATCGCCGGGAGACAGGCAATCGCTCAGAACTGATTCTGAACAACTCACAACAACACGATTTGTGGCAAGACATCTCAAGTCAAATTGAACAGATCATTCAGGTGCAGGTAAAACCGATCGAACTCTCAACCCGGGAGCGCGTCATTGATGAAGATGAAGACCGAGCCTATGCAAGTACACGCAACATTTCACCTCGCCGCGCACAACCCAATCTGAGAAGTACAACGGCGGTGTCCACCGAGAAACGGGACATCACGACAACGCGCAAGGAAACACGCTCAGGGCGAGTCATCGCCAACCCGGAATCAGGAACCGTGTCGGTGATTGCGAAACCCAGCCAGCACCGCAGGGTAGCCCAATGGCTTGAGCAAATCCAACGCAGGGTTGATCGACAAATCGTGATTGAAGCGGTCATCACCGAGATCTCGTTAAACGATCGCTATGAGCGTGGAATTGACTGGAACGTGCTTCGTCAAAACGGAATTACCGCAGGCCTGGCTGTGCAGGGGCTGAATCTTGGTAACCCCGCGTTCACTGTGAATGCCCTGCGAACCACCAGCAACACCGACACCAATGTGGCCTTGCGTCTGCTGGAGGAATTCGGAAAAACCGAAGTGCTTTCGTCGCCGCGTGTCGTGACCATGAACCAACAGGCCGCCGTGCTGAAGGTAATCGACAACCGGGTGTATTTTACAACCGATGTTCAAACCAGCGCGCCCACACAAAACAGCCCCGCTTTTTCCACATTCACTACTCAGGTTCAAACCGTACCGGTGGGTTTCCTGATGACGGTGACACCGCAAATTGCAGACAACAATGCAATTCAGTTGCGGGTTCGCCCCACACTCAGTCGCATCGTGGGTTTTGTGCAAGACCCCAACCCAGCCCTGCAACAACTCAACATTATTAGTCGGGTACCCGAGGTACAAACCCGCGAACTGGAATCGATACTCCGATTGAAAAGCGGTGAAATGGCCTTGCTGGGTGGATTGCGCCAAAAAGAAAACAGCAGCCTGAACCGAGGTATCCCCGGTACCCCGGAATCTATCGACCTGATCACTCAAAGCGAAAACCGCGGTGAGAGCCACATTGAACTGGTGGTGTTGCTCAAAGCGACTGTGCTGGAGAGTGCGACGGCAAATCAACCCCAAACCAACAAGGAATTGGATGAGCTCAACAAAGCCCTGGCTGCCGGCCTGACCATGTATCAGGCTGGACAAAACAAAGCCCTGAACGCGCTACTTGAGCTTTTAATCGAACGCTTCCCGCACACACCTGAGCCCTTCTACAACATGGCACTTCATCAAAGCAGCCTTGGACACTTCACCAATGCCCTCGCCTACTTGTCGCAAGCCGAGGCGCAATGTGCGCTACACGAATGTTCACTACCCCTGCTTACGGTACGTTCATTGATTCAGGCAAAACTTCAATGAAGCAAATACAGCCGGACACTGCCTTCAAGAACATTGACAACACGATTGCCTATGCCAGCGCTGCAAATGCATCGGACATACACATTACACCCTCACCCATGAACTTCTGGGTGCGATTGCGCGTCAACGGAAAACTGGGGCAGGCGCTGGGCATTCCGAGCGACGCAGGCAGGTCGCTTATTCAAGCATTCAAGGCCGAAAGCAAAATGAATATTGCTGAAACGCGCCGCCCACAAGACGCACGGCTAACTCGCAACAACCTTGATCTTCGACTGGCGACCCACCCTAGCTTGCACGGAGAAAACCTCGTGATCCGGCTGTTGAATACGCACAGCCGCATGCCCTTGAATCGGCTTGGCTTGAGTCAGGCCGCCTTGACGCATATTCAGCAACTGCTTGCCCACGAGCACGGACTCACATTGGTAGCCGGCGCCACTGGCAGCGGGAAAACAACCACGCTGCATGCGATGCTCAACAACCTGGGTGCATGTGCAGGTCGGATTGCAACACTTGAAGACCCAGTAGAAATCATCAATCCCGAGGCAGTTCAAACCGACTTGTCGCGGCTACCTCACCTGAACTTTGCCTCGGGCTTGCGTTCATTGATGCGCCAGGACCCGGACACCATTCTGGTTGGCGAAGTCAGAGATGAAGAGACCGCCGAACTTACCTTGAATGCTGCCCTGACAGGGCACCGGGTTTTCGCATCGGTTCATGCACCGGATTGCCTTGGGGCCATCAGCCGGCTTACCGAACTGAATGTGCGCCTGGGCAGCCTGATGAACTGCTTGAACGGTATTGTCACCTTGCGCTTGAAACCCGCAGAACAAGATGAACAACGCCAATTGTGGGCTGAAATTGTCAACCTGAAAAACATGCCCCGCAAAGGAGTACTCAGTTGCAAGAGCATTGATGAACTGATGCAACTTTTCTCATCGGCAAATCACCTTCCGTTTCCATCGTCGTCAACCTTGAACCCAAGCCATGAAAACTAAGCCACTTGGCGACAGAATAAAGCCCGCCACCTGGCGTACCTGGTTGGGCCAATGGGCTGAATTGTTGCAGTCTGGCATGCCCGCGCTTGATGCACTTTCACTGAGCAGTGAACTGCAAAATGGCCATTCACGAGGAAAACTTTTAAACTTGGGCTTATCCCGGGCATCGCGCTTTCTCCAAGAAGGGCAGAACATTCAAACCGCCTTTCGTGCCGCATTTGGCAAAGTGCCCATGCACCTGGAAATTGCACTGGTGTGTGCACAAGCCAGCGGTGATCTTGGCTTGGCCTTACAAACCCAACTGGATCGCTGGAAAACCACCAGCGATGCACAACACACCTTGGGTAAAAGCCTTGTTTATCCAATGCTGGTTTTAACGCTGGCCTGCGCGTGCTGGGTATTGCTGCATCACGTGAGTGCACCGCATTTAATACAAAAAACGAACACATCCACCCCCACCTTCACATTGTCAGACAGCCTGCTTTTCATCGGTATTGTCGTGTTGCCTATTGCCGCTTACTTCAAATTCAGACCCACCAAAACTCAAACTGAAACACAGACACTACTGCCAAACAATCTTTGGCTTACATCGAATTTTTATCATGTGATTGCGTGCGAACTCCATGCTGGCCTGGACTTGATGCACTGCCTACGCCACCGCATCCTGCCCACAGCAACCTGGTGGGGTGGCACTTACCTGTCAACGAAAACCCTGCACAGGCTTAACAAGCTGATGCTGGGCATTCAACAACAGTTAAAATTGGGCATGTCACTAAGCCAGTCGATGCAGGCAGCCGGCGCACCTGGTTTTCTGGTTCGTCAAAGTCAACTGGCCGAGCAAACCGGCAACCTGGCTTACTGCTTTTTCCTGGCCTCAAAAGTGTACGAAATGCGGGCAAGGGAAACCCAACAACGCCTGCAAAACACCTTGCCTTCAATGGCCTTGGCCATTGCCGCACTTACCCTTGCGCTGGCCTATCAGTTCACATTGGCACCGCTGTACAACAACCTGACTGGCCTGTCATGACAACTACACCAATGCATGCTGATGTGTGGGTGATTGAGCAGGGGCACGCAATTCTGTTTCGGAAACAAGACCAGCAATGGGCGGAAGAACAACGCCTTCCCTACAGTGAGTTTAGTGGCAGTGCAATTGCACTTTCCAGCTTCAGCCTGCCAGACACACTTGTGTACCTCAATGTATTCCAAAACAAGATTGCGACCTCACCGTGGGCAGAGCACCGCTGGGCTGGAATTGCAGAAGACCCACCGAGAATTATTGAATCACCGGCAACAGCCTTTCACCAAGAGGTGCTGACCGAACTGCGCAGCATGGGACAAAGCGTTCGGATTATTTCTTCGGAAAAATCTGCACAATTCAATCGCGCTGTTCAAATGGCACTTCTGAATACGCACGAATTCAAACACCTGAAGAATTTCTTGAATTCAAACAAATCGGGTATCAGCCAATTCCGCAGCAGCTTTCAACTTTATCTGGGCTTGTGGGTCAAACCTTCTGGCCATTATCAGGCGGTTCGCGGTGCCGCAGTTGCTTGCGTGCTGGGTACTTTTCTTTTGATGAGTTGGCATACAAACCAACAACAATCAAAACTCGAGAAAGCAAATTTGCAGCACCTCAAGAATTCGCTCGGTGCTGCGCCTCGCAACGCCAAAGAAGCGCCATTCGCCAGTTGGTTGGAACAGATTCGAAAATTTGGTCAAGACGAACGCGCCAACCTGCTTTCGCTGAAAATGTCGTGGGACGAACAGGGAGAAATTCTGACCACTGCAGATTTGGCCCGGGCGCGAAAACGAGTGCCCAAGGGCTGCTCGCTCAATAATTCCACCCAAGCGCAATGCTCAGTTGGAGCAACAAACCAATGAGCAAACTGACAACGACAACACGGAGAATTGTTGGCTTTCGCTGGGTTCGCCCTGCAATCGATTTGGCGTTGTTGCTTACGGCCCTTTTTGCACTGATCGCCCTGCGCAACATGGAAATTGAACAACAACTGAATCAGAAGCCAAACCTGCAAATTCAGCAATCAGTGCCAGTACGAAAAACTCTTTTTCTGGAGCAACAATTCAATACCGAAGCCGACTTGTGGCAAACCTGGAGCACTTGGATAAACACCCAACAGCCCGATTCAGGGCAATGCCTTGTGGAGACAAAACCCGCCCAAGTTGACACACCGTTTTACCTGTTGTGCTTTGGCAAAGAGCCCGCCAGCACTCGATCGAATATTGCGATCAACAACACCCTGCCGGGCAAAAACCTTTTTGTTGCACCCTCGATGCCAACTGCAACAAAAACTGAAAAACCCGCAGCGAAAATTTCAGCGCCCGCCTACAAAGTGCAAGGCTGGATCATCACCCAGCAAGGTCAAAAAACTTTTGATCCTGTTCAGAAAAAGTGGCTGCCATGAGAATCGGATTCCAACAGCGGGGCTATTCATTGTTTGCACTTTTAATTCTGATTTTGATGCTGGGATTTGCCGCCCTTGAATTTCGCAACAATGAAGCTTTCAGGCAAGGGCTTTTGCTTCAACAAAAGGCCCGTGAAACCCAAACACTTGAACAAATTCGAGCCAGCCTGTTGGGCTTCGCTTCCAGCCAGGGTTTGCACAGTCAAAGTCATTTGGGCCACCTTCCTTGCCCAGCGATTCAACCGGGCGAACCTGCGCAAACCACTTGTTTGAACAAGCCCTGGGGCTACCTGCCCGTTCATAGCAAAGTTGCCATCAACTATCTGAACGCAGGGCTTGATGCGCGCTTCAACGAACTGGAGCCATCAACCAACATGCAATGGCAGTACGCTGTTTCAAGCCAGTTGATTCAACCGAACGCTTTGGGCTGGAGTCGTTGGGTGAACTACGCCAAACCCACAATTCAAATTCGAATTCCCGCTGAGAATAATCTCGTCAAAACAAACATCGTCGCGGTGGTCGCAAAAAGCGTTACACCCACCGCAGAACATCAATACGACATTTCCTCCCCTTATGTTTTGCTTCACCTGAGTGAATTACGAACCCACATGAACCGGGTTCAACAGCATCAACTCAAAAGCACACTGAATGCATGGCAACAACTCAACCCGCAATTCAACGCAAGCACAGGTGCCCATGAAAACATGGTGCTTGCTGACCCGTTTTCTCAGCTGTATCAACCCATTGACTCAGGTTGCCAATGCCGCTGCACAAAAACGCGCTGCAGTTGCCATTGCCAAAACGCAGGCAACTGGATATCGCCAGCTTCATGCATGGACAACAATCCAAACTGCACAAGCCAAAACGCACAAACGGATTGCACCAGCCTGGCCAACCAGCCCTGCACATTCAACGGCCCGGCCCGCATGAAAAACCTTTGGCCAGTCAGCCACTTCGAACCCATCGCCGCCATCAACAAATCATGTCGCCCCACCCACAGCAACCAGTGCCCGCTGAGCCAAAACAGCACGGCTTGCACCTGTCACTTTTCCTGGCCCGACAACACCTTGTCCAGTCTCAATCAATTCAGTTTCAAACTGACAGGCACACCATGAATTGCCGTCCACAATCCCTCACCGTCAAGGCGCGTGGTTTCATGCTGATTGAAGTCGCACTTGTTGTGGTACTCATGGCCATTATTCTTGGGCCGGTACTTCATCTCTTGGCCAGTCAGCGCGAGAAAGACAAAGTACTCACCCACCTGGATTCACGGCAACGCATTCTTGAGGCCGTCGAAGGTTTTGTGCTGGCCACGGGCCGGCTACCCTGCCCGGCAGGGCTTGCCAACGGTGCCGAATTGCGCAGTGGCGACGCCTGCACCCACAAAGAAGGCTGGCTTCCTACTGCCACGCTGGCAAGCTGGGGAATCAGTGGCGAATGGAAAATGGCTGTGGCCACGCTGGAACAGGCCGGCGAGCCTGCCCGGAATGCGCTGGTTTCGGCGCAACCTTTCGCACAACTGAGCCCGCAACAGTTAACCGAAATTGTCATGGCTCCTTACACCGCCAACCACGCAATCGGTACCGGGCCATTGCCTGCCATTCATCTATGTCAGCTTGTACAAGGCCATGCAATTCCACCCAACGTGAATTCAGGTTGCGGCGCGCACACCTTGCTGAACGCCACCACGGTTTGGCTTGCATATCCAGTTCACGACCTGGCCAACCAAAATCGGTACCAACAATTTTTTATCAATCCCGATCAACCCGCAACCAACCCGGTCTGGCTCTCGTTTGAACGCCTGAACTGGCTTTGGATGAAACGCGGCGCACTCGACACACCACACATTCAGGAGAATTGAATTGACACATCCACGAAAACACCCTCAACGCGGATTTTCACTGTTGGAACTGGCCATTGCACTGGCCGTGCTGGCCATACTCGCTGGCGGAGTACTGAAAGGACGTGAGTTGTTGAACAGCGCCCGCGTACAAGCCACCATCACCGACATCGCCAATCTGGAAACTGCGTTGTCAGCTTTTCAGGCACGCTATTCAGCATTGCCCGGCGACTTTATTGCGGCAAGCGCAGCAGGGCTTTCCAACAGCGGTGGCAACGGCAACGGGTTGATTGAAGGCGATGAAACCTGCTATGTATTTACGCATCTTCAGCTGTCTGGCTTTATTCAAGGCGATTTCACTGGCGGCAGTGATGAATCGGGCAACTGCACTGCAAGCAGCACCATGGGCAACCAGTTCAGTGGCCAATACCTGCTCAGCAATCAGCTGCAAGGCCCCAACTCCCGGGAAAATGCAATGGCCTTGCTGATCGGCGAAACCATCCCGGTTGCCCAACTTGCGGAAATTGATCGCAAACTCGATGATGGCAACCCCTTGCGCGGTGCTGTGCAAGTGCTCCGTGGCGAAGAAGATCTGTGCACGACCGGAGCCGGGCAGTGGGACGAAGCCCAAGGCGCTGATTGCGCGGCGCTCTACATTATTCGTTAAAAAACCAGCTTAACGCCCCATGGACTTGCGGCCAAGAATGATGGCCTCCGCCAGGCTCAATGCATCCGGCTGACCTTTCAGCACCAGGATATCTCCCGACTCTAACTGCGTGTCGGGGGAAGGGTCCCCACCTCGAATGCCGCGCCTGCGAATCGCACTGACTTCAATATCCAGATCGAGAATACCCAACTCGGCCAGGCTTTTGCCCACGCCACTGGCCCCTGGTTCCACGAACACGGAATGCAAACGGACCCATTGGTTCTCGGGTGTGTCCGCCTCGTCGTCTACGCCACGAAACACCCCCCGAAACATTTGATAACGCGATTCACGAATGGCTCGAATTTGCTTGACAACCCGCGAAACAGGCACACCCAACAGCATCAAGGCCTGAGAACCCAACATCAAACTGCCTTCAAGAATTTCAGGCACCACTTCGGTGGCGCCAGCCGCGGTCAGTTTTTCCAAATCACTTTCATCGTAGGTGCGCACCACCACCGGCACGTTGGGCGCCAAAGCACGTACCGCGGTCAACACTTTTTCAGCAGACTTGAATTCCGCAAAGGTAACCACGACACAAGAGGCCCGCAGCAAACCGGCAGCAACCAGTGTTTCACGTTTCGCAGCATCGCCAAACACCACCGAATCGCCAGCAGCAGTGGCTTCACGAATACGGTCTGGATCCAGGTCCAAGGCCACATAATCCAGATCTTCACGGTCCAGCAACCTCGCCAGGTGCTGTCCACTGCGGCCGAAACCGCAAATCAGCACGTGTTTGGTCGTCGCAAGGCTTTTCTGGGCAATTTGGTGCAACTCAAGCGACTTTTGCAACCATTCCTGGCTGGAAAAGCGCAATACGATTCGGTCTGCGTGTTGAATCATGAAGGGTGCCGCCAACATGGAAAGCACCATGCTTGCCGTAATGGTTTGTAACCAGGGGTCAGGTACCAAAGCAAAACCAGCCGAGCCCGTGTTGGCCAGCAACACGAAACCAAATTCACCGGCCTGCGCCAGGTAAATACCGGTTCTCATGGCGGTGCCCATATTGGCACCGAAAATTCGAGCCAGTGCGGCAATCAACACCAGCTTGGCCAACACGGGAAGTACGGCCAGCAAAATAACCCAGTACCAATTCTGCATGACCACTTCCGGATTCAGCAGCATGCCAGTGGTCACGAAGAACAGGCCCAACAGCACATCCCGGAAGGGTTTGATGTCTTCTTCCACCTGGTGTTTGTACTGGGTCTCTGCAATCAGAATACCCGCCACAAACGCACCAAGTGCCAACGACAGTTCAGCCAGTTCGGTCAGCCAAGCCAGGCCCAGGGTAATCAGCAGCACATTCAGCACAAACAATTCCTGCGACTTGCTTCGGGCCACGAAAGTCATCCACCAGTTCATCATGCGCTGGCCAAACACCAACATCAGCCCCAGCACCAGCGCCGCTTTCACCACCGCCAGGCTCAAAGTCACAGTAAGGTTCTCGGCCCCCTGCCCCAGCGCGGGAATGATAATGAGCAGCGGCACCACGGCCAAATCCTGGAATAACAAAATTCCCATGATCTGGCGTCCATGGGGGGAATCCAGTTCAAGCCGCTCGGACAACAATTTGCTGACAATTGCAGTGGAAGACATGGCTGCTGCCCCCGCCAGCACAAAGGCAGTACTCAGTGGAACTTCCAGAAAGTAACCAGCCAGCACACCCAGGCCCATCACGCCCAGCATGGTCAGCCCCACTTGCGCCAACCCCAGGCCAAACACCACACGGCGCATAGCATGCAATTTCGGCAAACTGAACTCAAGACCAATTGAAAACATCAGAAAAACAACGCCAAATTCAGCCAAGTGGCGGGTTTCGGGTGTGTCGGGCACGATGCCGAACGAATATGGACCAATCAGCGTGCCCGCAAACAGATAGCCCAGCATGGCGGGCAGCTTCCAGTGACGGAACAGCGAGACCGCCAACACGGCGACCAGCATGAGAATCAAAGACAGCTCTAGAGCGTTAGGCACGTTTAATGCTTAGGAAGTGGAGAGAATTGGCACGCGCTTTGCTATACTGCCCTGAAAAGAACACAGCCTCAAGCACCTTCGTTGCTTAAGTCTATCAGGGTCTACCATGTCAAAAACACCGTCGAATAATGACAAACACGATTTTCTGGCCATGGCCAGGGAAGCGCTGGCCATTGAAGCCCAAGCGGTCTTGGCTCTGTCCGAGCGCTTGAATGATCAGTTCAGCCAGGCAACCACCGCAATATTGAATTGCAAGGGTCGAGTCATTTTGGTCGGCGTGGGCAAGTCGGGCCTGATTGCCAAAAAAATTGCAGCCACTTTTGCCAGTACCGGTACTCCCTCCTTTTTCGTACATGCCACTGAGGCATCCCACGGCGATTTGGGCATGATCACCCAAGAAGACGTTGTTATTGCCCTGTCTAACTCAGGAAACACCGAGGAACTGGTGGCGGTATTGCCAGCCATCGCGCGCCGCGGGGCAAAAATAGTCGCCATGACCGGCAAACTCGATTCAGCACTCGCCCGTCAGGCCGATTTGGTACTGGACTGCGGCGTTGAAAAGGAAGCCTGCCCCCTGAATTTGGCCCCAACCGCCAGTACAACAGCGGCATTGGCCCTGGGTGATGCCCTTGCCGTGGTGGTGTTGAAGGCGCGAGGTTTCAGCGAAGAAGACTTCGCACTGTCGCATCCTGGTGGCAGCCTGGGTCGCAAATTGTTGACCCATGTCAGCGATGTCATGCGCAAAGGCGACCGAATTCCCACCGTGGCGCCATCAGCCAGCATTTCCAATGCCATTCTGGAAATTACCAAAAAAGGCTTGGGAATGACTGCCGTGGTCGGGGCCAACAACAAGCTGCTGGGCGTTTTTACCGACGGTGACCTGCGCCGCCTGATCGAACAGGGTCTGGATTTGCGGGGCTTGCTGGTGAGTGAAGTCATGAACAGTGCGCCCAAATGTATTTCACCTGACAAGCTGGCCGTAGAGGCAGTTCGCATGATGGAGGTCAGCCACATCAGCCAGGTGGTGGTCACGGACGAGCAAGGTCATATTGTTGGCGCCCTGAATTTCCATGACCTGTTTGAAGCCAAGGTGGTGTAATGGATCAATCGACCGACCGCGAACCCACTGCTGCCCAAGCCGCAGCACAAATCAAACTGATGGGCTTTGATGTGGATGGAACCCTGACCGATGGCGGGCTGTACTTCGGCAATGAAGGCGAGGTTATGAAACGCTTCAGTGTGTTTGATGGCCAAGGCCTTCGACTGCTGATGGACCATGGCATCAAGGTGATCTGGATTACTGCGCGCTCGAGCACCATTGTAGAAAAACGCGCCAAAGACCTTGGCATCTACCAGTTGGTTCAAGGCTGTAAAACCAAGCTGCAAGCCTATGATGAAATTCGCCAACTGCTTGGATTGGACTGGAGCGAATGCGGCTTTTTTGGAGACGATTGGCCCGATTACCCGGTGCTTCAACAGGTTGCCCTGGCTGCCACCACCCAGCACTCCCCGGCGGCCATGAAAAACGCAGCCAACTGGATTAATACACGCCCCCCCGGCGATGGTGCTGCCCGGGAATTGTGTGACTTCATTTTGAGTCATCAAGCCGACTATCAAAACCCCTGGGAAGCATCGTGAAACCAGTGAGTGCTTTTTTCAATCTGCTTTCGCAGTTCATACCGCTGCTGCTGACGTTCGCACTCGCCGCCACCTCGTATTGGTTTGCCATTCAGTCTGAACTGAGCCTGTTTAGTGCCAGCGGCAAAAGCGACCCCACCAGCAGCGACTATTACTTGCGCAATTTCTCGGTACAAAGCCATGACCTGGCCGAAAACAAATATTCGATCATTCGCAGCAAGGAAGCCGAACACATCCCACAAGGCAACGTCTGGAACATCACCGAGCCCGAACTGGAACAGTTTGAATCAGGCAACGGCATGGTAAAAGGCAACGCCCAAAAAGGCGTTTACCTGCTCGACACCGACGAAATTTTCTTGCGGGACAACGTGGTGGTGACCAGTCAAAACGAAGGGCTACTGACCACCATGAAATCTGAAGAAATACGGATCGACAATATCACCAACGAAATTTCAACCGACAAGAATGTGCTGGTGACCCGCCCGGGCCAACGGTTTGAAGCACAGGGTGCCACACTGAACAACGACACTGGCGAGTTGACTGCCCAAGGGTCAATCAAGTTTCGCATAGAGGCCAAACGATGAAACGCTCCACCTGGATTTCCCTCGCACTGGCTGCGCCTGCACTGGCACTAGGGGTTTGCGCGCAAGCACTGGAATCTGACAAACAACAACCCACGACCATTGACGCCAACCAGATGACTTACAACGAAAAGTCAAACGTGAACGTGTTCACCGGCAATGTGCTGTTGACGCGTGGAAGTTTGGTGATTCGCGGCGACAAATTGACATTGACCGAACGCAGCGACGGTACCCAGTTCGCCACTGTGGAAGGAAAACCTGCCCGCTTCAAACAGCAGCGTGATTCAGAGAAGCCCAATGAAGTACTGCTGATCAACGGCACTGGCAACACCATTGAATTCGACGGTAATAAATCGATCGTGACATTGACCGGTGCAGCCAGCATTCAAAAAAGCACCAATGGTCAGCTCACTGAATCGATCTCGGGTACCAAAATTACGTACGAGCAAAATACAGAATTCCTGAATGTGGTGGGAACACCCAACAGCAGTGGTTCCTCACGCGTACAGGCAGTGATCAAACCAAAAACCCAAGAGACTGAGCCCGCGCCAAAAGGGGGCAGCAAGTGAGCAACACCCCCGCACACACCCTGACAGGACAAGGACGGCTTCAAGCGCTTAGCCTACGCAAAGCCTACCGCAGCAAACGCGTGATTGAAGATGTGTCGCTGCACGTGGACACAGGCGAGGTGGTCGGCCTGCTGGGCCCCAACGGCGCTGGCAAAACCACCTGCTTTTACATGATTGTGGGTTTGGTCAGTGCCGACGAAGGCAACATTTGCCTGGAAGGCCGCGACATCACCTTGCAACCCATTCACGAGCGCGCACGCGCAGGGCTTTCTTATCTTCCTCAGGAAGCCTCCGTGTTTCGCAAACTGACTGTGGAAGACAACATTCGCGCAGTGCTTGAAATCAATCCACCCAGAGACAAAACGGTGGATCAGGCTGTCGAAGATTTGCTGAACGACCTTCAAATTGCGCACATTCGCACCTCGCTGGCGGCGTCCCTCTCGGGTGGCGAACGCCGCCGACTTGAAATTGCCCGTGCGCTGGGCAGCCAGCCGCGCTTCATTTTGCTGGACGAGCCCTTCGCAGGCGTTGACCCCATTGCGGTACTGGAAATTCAACGCATCGTTGCCTTTTTGAAATCCAAAGGTATCGGCGTGCTGATCACCGACCACAATGTACGGGAAACCCTGGGCATTTGTGATCGTGCCTACATCATCAGCGCGGGCCGCGTGCTGGCCTCGGGCAGTCCCGAGCAAATTGTGAAAAACGACGATGTACGCCGCGTGTACCTCGGCGAACACTTCCGGATGTAAAGCTGAATCTCCATGAAACAATCCCTTCAGCTTAAAGTCTCGCAAAACCTCACGCTCACGCCTCAGTTGCAGCAATCCATTCGCTTGCTGCAATTGTCCACACTGGAGTTGCAGCAGGAAATTCAACAAGCGCTGGCTGAAAACCCACTGCTGGAGTTGGCTGACGAAGAGGCCGTGGAAGGCGAGCGCACCCTGAGCCTGGACAGCAGCAATGGCGAACTGCACGAGCCACAGGGCGACAGCTTTGAGGCCGATCCCGACCCCCGCAAAGCCAGCGAACCGGTCAGCGATCAGCAAGCTGAACAAGACAATCAAAGCGAAGAAATTGTTCAGCGCGAGACCATCGACTCCATCCAGGACAACTGGGAAGGCGACTGGCGCGACAACAGCGGCGCAGGTGCCGATGGCGATGAAGAAAAACCCGGCCTGCAACTGGCTGCGCCCGACAGCAGCCTGCACCAGCACCTGATCGACCAGCTGCGCATGACACAGGCCAGCGAACGTGACAAAAACCTGGTGCTTTGGCTGATTGACTACCTCAGCGACGATGGCTACCTGACTGTTGAACTTGAAGACCTGTGGGAAACCCTGCAGGACGAGCCCGACCTGGAGTTTGAAGAACTCAGCGCGGCCTTGCGCCTGCTGCAAAGTTTTGACCCACCCGGCGTGGGTGCCCGCAATGCAGCCGAATGCCTGCTGCTGCAACTGGCCCAGCGCAAAGACATCACCTGCCAGCAAAGCCTGTACACCCACTGCCAGCACATTGTTCGTGATCACTTGGGCTTACTGGCCCAGCGCGACTTCACCAAGCTGAAAAAAGCGCTGAATGTGGACGAAGACATACTGAAAATCTGTCACCAGATTATTCGCTCACTTGAGCCATTTCCCGGTGCGCGCTTTCGCCGCATTGACGACGACCATGTGGTGCCCGACGTGATCGTGAAAAAACTCAGTGGTCAGTGGCATGTGCAACTGAACCCGGATGTGATGCCAAAAATTCGCATCAATGAAATGTATGCCTCCATTTTGCGATCTCACCGCGGCCAAAGCGCCCAACTCAGCGCACAACTGCAAGAGGCCCGCTGGTTGTTAAAAAACGTTCAGCAGCGATTTGACACTATTTTACGGGTTAGCCAAGCCATCGTAGAACGTCAAATCGGCTACTTCAATCACGGCGAAATCGCAATGCAGCCCTTGGTTCTGCGGGAAATTGCCGACTTGCTGGGTCTGCATGAATCGACCGTGTCAAGGGTCACCACGCAAAAATATATGTTGACGCCCTATGGGTTGGTTGAGCTAAAGTATTTCTTCGGAAGCCATGTTTCCACCGACTCAGGTGGTCAGGCTTCCAGCACGGCCATCCGTGCACTCATCAAGCAACTGATTTCTGCGGAGGACGCCAAGCAGCCGATATCTGACAGCCAAATCGCCGACCTACTCGGTCAACAGGGCATCGTGGTCGCAAGACGCACGGTCGCTAAATACCGGGAATCACTGAAAATACCCCCGGTGAACATGCGCAAGTCGCTTTAACTGTTAAAGCTTCCCCCCGCAGCAACGAAAGGAGATACCTTATGAACTTGAACATCAATGGTCATCATCTGGAAGTTACCCCAGCGATTCGAAACTACGTCATCGAAAAACTGGATCGGGTGAAAAGGCATTTTGATCACGTCATTGATGCATCGGTGACCATCTCGGTGGTCAAGCTGGTTCAAAGGGCAGATGTCACACTGCACGTTCGCGGCAAAGACATTCACGCTGAAGCAAGTCATGAAAACCTCTACGCAGCCATTGATGCGCTGGCCGACAAACTGGATCGCCAGGTACTGCGTCACAAAGACAAACTAACCAACCACAACCACACCCCCATGAAACACCAGGTGGTCGAAGAAGCTGAATAAACCTCTGTAATTTCAGGGAAAATCAAAAGGCGGACTTCCATCCGCCTTTTCTGTTTTTATGGCGTATAATCGGCCCCACGATTAGAAGCGGGTCTCAGGAATCAACAGCGATGAACTTGATCGCAAATCTACTTCCACCATCCAACATATTGTTGGACACACAGGTCACCAGCAAAAAGCGCGTGTTTGAACAAGCCGGTCTGGTCTTTGAAAACAACCAAGGCATCGCAAGATCCAAGGTGTTCGACAGCCTGTTTGCGCGTGAACGTTTGGGCTCCACTGGCTTAGGCCAGCAAGTGGCCGTACCGCATGGCCGCATCAAGGGCCTGCGCGAACCTATCGCCTCGCTGGTGCGTGTGCAAGACCCAATCCCTTTTGATGCCCCAGACGGCCAACCCGTCAAGCTGCTCATGTTTTTGCTGGTGCCAGAAAGCGCAAACCAGCATCATCTGGATATACTGTCAGAACTGGCTCAAATGCTGTCTGACAAAGATTTCCGTGAGAAACTCATGACAGAATCCGATCCCGGCGCCACTCACCAACTGATCGCCAACTGGGAGCCTTACCAACCCGCGAGTTAAGCCTGTGAAGCAACTGAAAGAACTGATCGAAGCCAACCGCAACAAACTCAAGCTTGACTGGCTGGCCGGTTTAAATGGCGGTGACCGCCACCTGGATCTTCAGTGTTTTGCTTCCTCTGATCTGGTAGGTCACCTCAACACCATTCACCCGGGTCGCATCCAGGTGTTTGGTCGACAGGAAATCGAATATTTCGCCCGCATCAGCGACGAACGCAAAAAACACCAAATCGACAAACTGATTGAAGGCGATCCGCCCGCTGTCATCGTGGCTGAATCATTTCAACCGCACCCACTTTTGAAAGCCGCCTGCGACGAATCCAACATTCCCCTGCTCGCCACACCCCTGTCGGCCGCCGAAATCATCGACTTTCTGCGCGTGTATATCAACAAATGGCTCGCCCCCACCACCATGATGCATGGCGTTTTCATGGATGTGCTGGGCATGGGCGTGCTTATTTGTGGCGAATCAGGTTTGGGCAAAAGCGAACTGGGCCTGGAATTGATTTCACGCGGGCATGGCCTGGTGGCTGACGACGTGGTGGAGTTCTCGCGCGTGGCCCCCAACTACATCGAGGGCCGCTGCCCGGAACTGATTCGCAACCTGATGGAAGTGCGCGGCGTAGGCCTGCTCGACATCAAGGCTATTTTTGGTGAAACGGCCGTACGCCGAAAAATGCGCTTGAAACTGATTGTGCACCTGGTGCGCAAGGCCTCGCTTGAATTGCACCAGGAACGCCTGGTGACCGAGCAGCAATTCCAGGAAGTGCTGGGCCTGCCCATTCGCAAAGCCATTTTGCCAGTGGCAGCAGGCCGTAACTTGGCCGTGCTTCTTGAAGCCGCAGTGCGCAACACCATTTTGCAAATGCGGGGCATCAATACACTGGACGAGTTCATGGTGCGTCAACAAAAGGCCATGCTCAGTGAGCTGGGCGGCATCGACCACCTCCAGGTTGACCCCGACACCGAAACGGACATCGGCCATGATTAACATGAAGGTGGTATTGGTCACCGGCCTCTCAGGCTCGGGTAAATCAGTCGCAATTCGTGCGCTGGAAGACTCCCACTTTTATTGCGTTGACAACTTGCCGCCTTCCTTCATTCCGCAAGTCATCCAGCGCTTGTCCTCCGAAGGTATCACCCAAATTGCCATTGCTGCCGATGCACGCACAGGGCGCGACATCATTGATGTGCCGCAAATCATTCAAGACATGAAGGCCAAAGGAACCGATGTTCGCATCCTGTTTCTGGATGCCGACGATGAAACCCTGATCACCCGCTACTCGGAAAGCCGCCGACGTCACCCCATGAGCGCACGCCTTGGCGAACAGGCCACGGTGCAAGAATGTGTTGATGCGGAACGAGAAGCGCTCGAGCCGCTGAGAAACATTGCAAGCTGTATTGACACCTCAGCCCTGCAACCCAACGTGCTGCGCAGATGGGTGCTTGAAACTGTGGAAGAAGAATCGGCCAAACTTACCCTGGTGTTTGAAACTTTCGGTTTCAAAAAGGGCCTGCCTTCAGATGCCGACCTGGTGTTTGATGTGCGCTGCCTGAGCAACCCCTACTACGACAAAAGCCTGCGCCCTCTGACTGGCAAAGACGTGGAGGTTCAACGCTACATTCAGGCCGACAATCGCAGCGACCCGCTGATTAGCGACATCGAAACCTATTTGAGAAATTGGTTGCCGTCTTATTTGAATGAACAACGCAGCTATGTGACCGTGGCAATTGGTTGCACGGGTGGCCAGCATCGCTCGGTGTATGTGGCCGAAACGCTGGCAAAGCGTTTTACCAGCGAACCCCTACCTCAGATCGAGAGTGTTTTGTTGCGGCACCGCAGCCTGGGTTAACACCCGCACTTGGCCAAGCAGTTTGTGAACAATTTTGGGCACCGGTTTGTCACCAACCGAGTGGCAAGCTGCCCATGCGCCGGGCACTTTCAGGCGCAACACCTTGAAATGCATTTTGCGGTGGGTTAATTCATGTACCAGCCAAGGTTGGCCTTGCAAACCAGGCAACTGTTGCTCAATGTCAGCACGGTGCGCCTGCAAGCCATAGTGTTCAACCCAGGCAGTTGCAATTCGGGTTAAGCCTGCAAAATCTGGCTGACTATCGCAAGCTTCAAATGGCGTGGTCCACAGGCCCTGCCAAACAGCTTTGTCCGTTTGCAGTTCAAGCAGCACTCCACCCCCCTCGTCTTCCACAATCAAGCTGACGAAATACAATTCGGGTCGAGCCTTTTTAGGCTTTGGTGTAGGCAACAAACCCACCATGCCTTTTCCCAAAGCCACACAACTTTGCATCAAGGGGCAGGCCGAGCAGGCTGGGTTGCGCGGTACGCAGCAGGTGGCCCCAAGGTCCATCAAGGCCTGGTTGTACACGCCGGGCTGCTGTGCTGGCACATTGGCATCCGCAATTTCCCACAGGGTTTTCTTGATGGTGGTTTGCTCGGGGTATCCCTCGATGCCGTAGTACCTGCAAAACACACGTTTCACATTGCCGTCCAGAATGGGGGCCGGCACTCCATAAGCCAGTGATGCGATTGCACCTGCAGTGGACTGACCAATGCCGGGCAAACTTTCAAGCTCGCTCACCGTGCGCGGAAATTGCCCGTCAAAACGGGCCACAACCTGCTTGGCACAGGCGTGCAAATTACGCGCGCGGGTGTAATAACCCAAACCTGCCCACAACTGCATCACATCCTGTTCCGGGGCGGCGGCCAAATCGGAAACCGTTGGGTAAGCCTGCAAAAAACGGGTGTAATAGCCCAGCACCGTTGTTACTTGGGTTTGCTGCAACATCACTTCGCTTAGCCACACCTTGTAGGCATCGCCTGTGTGCTGCCAGGGCAGGCTTTGCCGGCCGTGCCGCTTTTGCCACCGCACGAGCACCTCGCCAAATGCCTCTCCGGTCAAAGGGCTCATGGTTGCTTCATTCCTGACATTGCGCGCAATAAAACGTGCTGCGCTGGTTCATTACACGGCGTTTCACAGCGCCCCCACAGCGCTTGCAAGGCTGCCCCTCGCGGCCATACACATCACAATGCAACTGAAAATGTCCCCACTCGCCATCAATGGCTTGAAAATTACGCAGGGTTGAACCACCCCGCTCAATCGCCTCAGTTAAAACAGCAACCACCGCTGCATGCAAGGCCTGCGTATTTGCCCTACTCAGCCGCCCCGCGGCTTTACCGGGTCGGATTGCACTGCGAAACAGCGCCTCGCACGCATAAATATTACCCACACCAACTACAGCAAGCCCACTTAACAGCAAGGCCTTGATCGACACTTTTTTGCCGCGCGTGGCCTTGAAAAACGATTCGGGTGTGAATGCCTCACTGAAAGGCTCAGGCCCCAGTTTTGCAAACCGTATAAAACTGTTTTCCCAACCCGGCGCTTTTTCGACGTACTCCACACTGCCAAAGCGGCGCGGGTCGTTGTAACGCAGAACCTTCTCCCCAAAATTCCATTCAATGTGATCGTGCTTGTCCCACGGAGTGCTGGCGCTCACAATTTTCATGGAACCCGACATGCCCAAATGCACCACCAACACTTGCCCACCGAAATCCATCAACATGTATTTCGAGCGGCGCTCCACGCCTTGCAATATCTGCTTTACACAACTTTGCACTTGAACCGGCACGGGCCAACGCAAACGGGGTTGCCGCACGGTGCAAGCCAACAGGCGCTGCCCTGTGAAATGCAGGTCTACGCCTCTTTTGGTGATTTCTACCTCGGGTAATTCAGGCATAAGCTAAAGCGCGCACGCGCATCTGTTAATGTGATAAAAATAAACGTGGATTCACCAGTTTTTCATTGGGTTCAACAGTATGACTTGTTTTAAATGGACCATCGCAGGCCCGGTATTTTTTCTGGCAGCCAGCCTCACCACAGGCTGCGCCACCGTGCCGGCTGAACAGGGCGAACCGGCGCAACAGAAAATGTCTGCCGAGCAAAAAGCCTATGAGGCCCGTGTGGCCGACATGGTAAAACAAGACCCACTGTTTGCCCTGCTTACCGCTGAAATTGCCAGCCAACGCGGCGACACGTATTCTGCCACGCTGGCATACACCGAGGCGGCAAAACAACAGCGCGATCCCGATCTTGCAAAAAGGGCGGTCGAAATCAGCCTGGCTGAAGGCCAATTGGACCTGGCCTTGAGCGCAGCCCAAGTGTGGTCAGAATTGTCACCCGGCGACAAACAGGCCAGCCGCTCCATCATGCTGCTGCAACTGGGCACCAACCGGGTCGATCAGGCAATGCCTGCACTCAAGGCTTTCTTGGCCGATGTGCAAACCGCCGAGACCGCAAACCCGGGGCTTGGGGGTTCCAGCACCGAGAAAGTTGCGCTGGACATGCTTCAGCGCATTCCCGACAAAAACAAAGCGTACCAAACCGGTATCGAGCTGTTCGGCAACAATGCCGATGATCTGGAAGCACAAACCTTGCTCGCCCAGCTTGCCAACAATTCCGAGTTGTACCCACAGGCTGTGGGCCACATGGAAAACGTATTGCGCAAATCGCCACAAGAACGTTTTTATGTGCTGATGGCTCAGTTCATGGAAAAACGCGACGGCAACCTGGATGCCGCCATGCAACTGGTAAACGAGCAGGCGCTACTGCACCCCAACTGGTTTGGTGCGCGCCTTTACCTGGCTCGCAACCACACGCAGCTTGGGCAGTGGGCGCAAGCACGGCAACGGTTTGCGGAAATGATCGAGCTTCAACCCGACAACATTCCCCTGTATTCCAGCCAGGGCTTTGTACTTACACAGCTCAAAGACTACAAAGCCGCCGAGCAGCACTTCAAGATTTATCTGGACAAAACCACACCGGCAGAACGCCAGAACGAATCGCTGATACACGCCACGCTGTCTGACATGGCACTTGAACGCAAAGACTATGTGGCCGCCCTGAAGTGGTTGGACACCACGCCCAATGCAGCCGACAATCTGGATGTACAACTGAAAAAGTCAGCCTTGTTCGAAAAACAGGGCAATGCATTGTCCGCCAAGCGGGTACTGAATCAATTCAAACCCAAGAATGAAGATGAGTCTGTGCGACTGGCACTGGCGAAATCGCAATTGGCGGAATCGCAAAAAGCACCTGCTGAAGCCGCCACCGAACTTGAACTGGCCTTGCTGAACTTCCCGGACCAACCCGACCTGCTTTACGAGCGTGCCATGGTGGCTGAGCGGCAAGACGACCTGCCGCGTGTGGAGCAGTTCCTAAAGCGCCTTATCGCAGTTCGCCCTGAAAACCCACACGGCTACAACGCTTTGGGCTACACCTGGGCCGAGAATAATATTCGGCTGGAAGAAGCTTACGAGTTGATTAAAAAGGCAGTGGAACTGGCTCCCAACGACCCCTTCATTCTCGATTCACTGGGCTGGGTACATTACCGCTTGGGCAAGCTGGACAGTGCTGAAGCAACGTTGCAAAAAGCGTTTGGTCTGCGCCAGGACGAAGAAATCGGTCTGCACCTGCTTGAAGTGTTGCTCAAGTCCGGAAAAAAAGAAGAAGCACGTCAACTCGGAAACAGCTTGACCGTTCGTTACCCAGACAGCAAAGCATTGAAAAAACTGGTTCAACAGCTTGAGGGAATTTAAGTTCATGGCTTTATCAACATTGCGCCTGGCCTGTATCGGCTTGATCGGCGCAAGCCTGGCTGCCTGCAGCACTTTGGGTCAAAACCCAAGCACTGAAGTGGATTGCAAGTCGATCCAGTCAAGCTGCCACTACGGACGTTTTGGGTTGATTTGGAAAGTTGAACAAGCCGACGGGAAAATTGAAGCTGATTCTATTTCGGGCACCTATGAATGGCGTTCGGGCCGCACTGGGCCAAGCCAAGCCCCTGAAATTGCCTACCTGGAAGTCAGCTCCACATTGGGCCCTTCGCTGGGCAGCGCAAAACGCTTGGGTAATTTTTACGAAGTCCGGGCCGCAGATGGCCGGGTGTATCTGGCCAAAGACTGGCAAAGCCTGTTCGATTTGATGTTTCCGGTTGAACTGCCTGCTGAAGCCTTGGTGCAGTGGATGGAAAACCCGAACCCCAATGAATTACCCACACTGCCCACCAACTGGGCTTGGGAAAACCAGAATGGCCGATACCGCGTGGTGTTTATTGAGAACAACACGTCAGGCCGTATCGACCTGATTCCGCAAGGCACCCTGGGCAAATAAAGCGTGAACGTTCCCAGCCCGGCCAAACTCTCGGCCTTTTCGCCTGCAAAAATCAATCTGTTTTTGCACATCACAGGCCGAAGGGCTGATGGTTACCACCTGCTCCAAAGTATTTTTTGCCCAATCACGCTGGGTGATCAACTATCCGTGTCAGTGCAAACCAATTCAAGCCGTGAATTGGTCATTCAGCGAAGTGGTGACCTTGTTCACATTCCTGAACAAATTGACCTGACAGTTCGCGCCTGCAAGGCCTTTTATGCCCACGCCAACATTGGAATGGGCTACGCAGTGACCATTCATGTCGACAAGCAAGTTCCGGAACAGGCGGGTTTGGGTGGCGGCAGCAGCAACGCTGCCACTGTACTGCGCCTGCTACAACAGCACCACCAAAACCCGATTGAACCTGAACAACTGGCTGCGATCGGCCTGACGCTTGGGGCTGATGTGCCCTTCTTTCTTCAGGACAGCAGTGCTTTTGTCGAAGGCATTGGCGAGGCAATCACACCAATTCAGGGCATTTCAGGGCATTTAATTGTCTACAAACCGCCACTTTCTTGCCCCACGCCCAAAATATTTAGCGATCCGCAATTGACACGCAACTCAAGTGACGTCAAAATAGCGGTCTTCGATTCGGCCCGCCGAATGAATAGTGAGTTGATGGCTTGCCTGCAAGCCAACACACAGAATGCTTTGCAAGCTGTTGTGTCACGCAACTACCCGGAATGGGAACAGCAGTTTGGTGTTTTTTCAAACTGTGTTGCAAAGCTCAACCCGCAATTGATTCGAATGTCAGGTTCCGGCTCCGCCATGTTTGCTTTGTTTGCCAGCCCAAGCCAACTTAGCACCGCAGTGGCAGCAGTCGCCGATGCGCCTGAATTACAGCGTGGGCAGTTGTTTGAATGCAAAATCAAACCAAGCTGAATCGATAAAAGTTTTAGGGGAGTCGCCAAGTTGGTTAAGGCACCGGATTTTGATTCCGGCATTCGAAGGTTCGAATCCTTCCTCCTCTGCCAAAACCAAAGGGCCAGCCACCGGTTGGCCCTTTTTTTATTTCGCCAACGCACACGTCAAGCCCTGGGGTAAACAATGGCAACCGACAGCAGTCTAATGATCTTCACCGGCAATGCGAACCCTGCATTGGCCGAATCAGTGGCCAAACAGCTGAACATTCCGCTGGGCAAGGCTACCGTAGGTCGTTTCTCAGACGGTGAAGTCATGGTCGAGATCAACGAGAACGTGCGCGGCAAAGACGTGTTTGTACTGCAATCCACATGCGCCCCCACCAACGACAACCTCATGGAAATGATGGTCATGATCGACGCGCTCAAGCGCGCATCAGCTGGCCGTATTACCGCAGCCATTCCTTACTTCGGCTATGCCCGTCAAGATCGCCGCGTGCGCTCTTCACGTGTGGCAATCACTGCCAAAGTAGTGGCCAACATGCTGCAGGTTGTAGGCGTTGACCGCGTGCTGACCATGGACCTGCACGCCGACCAAATTCAGGGTTTCTTTGACATTCCCGTAGACAATATTTATGCATCGCCAGTGTTGCTGGGCGATGTTTGGAAGCAAAACCTCGACAACCTGATGGTTGTGTCGCCCGATGTAGGCGGCGTGGTTCGTGCCCGCGCGCTGGCCAAGCGCCTGAATTGCGATTTGGCCATTATCGACAAGCGTCGCCCCCGCGCCAACGTGGCAGAAGTGATGAATATTATTGGCGATGTGAAAGACCGCACCTGCGTGATCATGGACGACATGGTCGACACCGCCAACACCCTGTGCAAAGCCGCCGCGGCCCTGAAAGCCAACGGCGCGAAAAAAGTAGTTGCTTACTGTACCCACCCCGTGTTGTCGGGTGGTGCCATTCAACGTGTAGAAGAATCTGATCTGGACGAACTGGTAGTGACCGACACCATTCCTTTGTCTGAGGAAGCCAACAACAGCAAAACCATTCGTGTTCTGAGTGTTGATGAACTGCTGGCCGAAACAATTCGCCGCATCGTTCGCTCTGACTCGGTCAGCTCGCTGTTTATTGATTAAGTTTTAGGTAACAAGTTGTTTTGGGCTTTTTTGCGGACGCCTTCAAGTGCCGCATAACTTGGTTTCACTGGTCGCGGTGAAGTCAAATTTGGAGAATCAACATGAAAGTAGTTGCAACATCCCGCACAGAGCAGGGTTCCGGAGCGAGCCGCCGCCTGCGTCGTGCTGGCCAGGTACCTGGCATTGTTTATGGCGCAAATCAGGAAGCTCAGGCTGTGTCAATTGAACACAACCCCCTGTGGCACGCAATTCAAAAGGAAAAATTCCACTCCAGTATTCTGGATCTGGAAATTGACGGCAAGTCACAGCAAGTGTTGCTGCGCGACTTCCAGTCACACCCTTACAAGCCACAGTTGCTGCACATCGATTTCCAGCGCATCGACGGTAACCAGAAGATCCACATGAACGTGCCTTTGCACTATTCAGGTCACCTGGAAAGCCCAGCAGTCAAGCTGTATGCCGGTCAGGTTACCTTCGTGGCCAACCAGATCGAAATCGAATGCTTGCCCAAAGACCTGCCAGAATTCATCGCCGTCGATTGCAGCGTGCTGGACGTGACCAAGCGCTCAATCCACGTGACTGATCTGCAGTTCCCTGAAGGTGTAAGCATCCCCAACCACGGTCAGCAAGACCTGTCACTGGTTACAGTGAAAATCAAGGCTGGTGCGGCTAAGGGCGGCGACGAGTAAACTCTCGAAGTCCATTTAGTACCGAAAAAGCCGCTGCACTGAAGTTCAGCGGCTTTTTTTATGGGCACAATGTGGGCTCATTCATCAATCAAGCACAAAACCCGAAGTGAACAACACACCCAATTTCGATGAATTGCCATTGGGCGATCAAATCAAACAAGTGATCGCACAACTGCCCACAAGCACGGTCAGCCTTGGTGAAATTCTAGACCTGGTGGGCCGCGACGGCATGCTGCTATTGGTGGCATTTCTCACACTGGTGTTCATGGTGCCAGTATCAATTCCGGGGGTCAGCACCATTTTTGGCGCAGCCATTTTACTGATTGGCGTCAGCAGAATTTTCGGTCGAACCTTGTGGCTACCCAAGCGCTTCAAAGAACGCGCCCTGCCAGCAGACAAGCTGCGCAATGCACTTGAAAAAGGCTTGGTGTGGATTCCACGCCTTGAAAAAATCAGCAAACCCCACCGCATGGCTTGGCTGACCACAGGCCGAGGCATGAACATCATCAATGATGGTGGCCTGATTCTGGGCGCCGTGTTGCTGATGGCACCCTTTGGCTTCATTCCGTTCTCCAACACCGTGCCGGGTATCGCCCTGCTTTTTCTGGCAGTGGGCCTGATTCAACGCGACGGCGCAGCCGTGCTGCTGGGGCATTTGGCCAATGTGGCCTCAATTGTGTACTTCGGCGTACTGATCGGCGGCGGCGGCATGATGATTCAAAACATGTTGCAAAACTGAGTTTGCAAGTTAATCTACTGGCACCTCCGTTTTATCCACCACCCTGCGCAATACAAAACTGGTGTGCACCCCAGTTACACCTTTAATGCGGGTAATTTTGTTCAACAGCAAATTCTGGTAGCCGTCCATGTCGGCAACAATCACCTTTAACTGGTAATCGGCCTGCTGACCGGTAATCAGCAAACACTCCAGCACCTCGGGAATTGCTTCAATCGCGCCTTCAAAACTGGCGAAGCGTTCCGGCGTGTGCTGATCCATGGAAATATAAATTAGCGCCATCAGGCTGTACCCCAGTTTTTTCGCATCCACCAAGGCGCGGTAACCGGTAATCAAGCCCGCGTCTTCAAGGGCTTTCACTCGGCGCAAACACGGCGAAGGCGACAATCCAATGGCATCGGCCAGGTCTTGGTTACTCATTCGCCCATCGGCTTGCAACAGGGTCAGAATTCGTTTGTCGTAGCGGTCCAGTTCTTGCATTTGGCTTTCAATGCCTTTAAATAAACTATTTTCGCAATTATCTGCCAATTAACAAGATTATCCAAGCAATAAACGCAATCATCTTTCACCCCAAAACACCTACACTATTTTCAATCGATCCACCTTTCAGGCCAACGCAGTATGTTGAAGAACCCCGCCACCAAATATCGCCCCGCTTACAAAGTGGACCTGCCCGACAGAACATGGCCCAACAAGGCCATTGAACATGCGCCAATCTGGTTAAGCACCGATTTGCGCGACGGCAACCAAGCGATTTTTGAACCCATGAGTGTGGCCACCAAACTGGACTTCTTCAAGGAATTGGTGCGCATTGGCTTTAAGGAAATTGAGGTAGGCTTTCCGGCTGCCTCTCAAATCGACTTCGACGTGGTTCGGCATTTGATCGACAACGATTTAATTCCGAACGATGTCACCCCCATGGTCATGACCCAGGCTCGTGATGATCTTATCGAGCGAACAGTGGAATCGGTGATTGGTGCCAAAAGCGCCATCGTCCACATCTACAACTCCACCGCACCCGTGTGGAGAAATACGGTGTTCCGCATGACTGTGCCTGAAGTGATCGACATGGTGAAAAAGCGCGTGCAAAAAGTGAAAGAACTCACCGATGCACACCCTGAAACCCAGTGGGTTTTGCAGTACTCGCCCGAGTGTTTCAACATGACTGAACTGGACGTGGCTTTGCAGGCTTGCAACACCGCCATTGAAGCCTGGGAAGCCGGGCCAGGTAGAAAGATCATCATCAACCTGCCCACCACGGTGGAATGGAGCACACCCAATGTGTTCGCCGATCAAATCGAGTGGATGAACAGGCGCCTGAATCGTCGTGAACATGTGGTGCTGTCCGTGCACCCACACAATGACCGTGGCACGGGTGTGGCCACCGCCGAACTGGCCATGATGGCTGGTGCGCAACGTGTTGAAGGCTGCTTGTTCGGCAATGGCGAACGCTGTGGCAACGTCGACATCGTGACGCTGGCCTTGAACATGTACACCCAAGGTGTGCACCCGAACCTTGATTTTTCCGACATCAATGCTGTGGCCCGAGTGGTGGAAAGTTGTACGCAACTGCCCATTCACCCACGCCACCCGTATGTGGGCGATTTGGTGTACACCGCGTTTTCCGGATCACATCAGGATGCCATCAAGAAAGGTTTTGACATTCAAAAGCCCGATGCCATTTGGGAAGTGCCCTACCTGCCAATCGACCCTGTTGATGTAGGCCGCACCTACGACAGCGTGATCCGTGTGAACAGCCAGTCTGGCAAAGGAGGCATTGCCTACATTCTGGAACGCGAACATGGCGTGGTCATGCCACGCCGCATGCAAGTGGAGTTTTCAAGCGTTGTGCAAAAGGTGAGCGACAGCACGGCTGCTGAAATGACATCGCCCGCCCTATGGGCTTTGTTTGAGCAAACCTATTTGCAAAACGACGACAGCCAGCCGCGCTACATCAGCCACAAAGTGTTTGATGCCGAAGGCGGCCAAGGCATTGAGATTACAGTACAGCAACACGGCGAAATTATGCGCCTTGAAGGCGTGGGCAATGGCCCGCTGGATGCCGCGGTGCAAGCCCTTGGTGTGCCCATGGACATAGTTGGCTTCGAGGAGCGCAGCGTAGGCCAAGGCGCAAAATCAAAGGCTATGGCGATTATTGAAGTAAGCGTGCCCAATGTGCCTGGCAGCAAATTTGGTGTGGGCTTTCACGACAACATCACCACCGCCAGCTTGATGGCGCTGGTCAGTGCATGGCGCAGGGTTGAAACGCCCATGCCAGTCGAATTGAAATAATCACTGCGATTGTTTGGAATCAGCCGAACTATCAGCGAAAATACAGCCTTGTGATCCACAGGGCTGTATTTTACTTCATGTCCAGCAACACCCCCATCAAGCTGATCGTTGGCCTTGGCAACCCTGGCCCGCAGTATGCAGACACACGCCACAACGCGGGCGTTTGGTATCTGGAAGCATTGGCACGCAAACACAATGTGTTTTTACAAAGCGACAAGCGTTTTTTTGGCGACCTGGCGCGCATCAAGTTTGCAGGTGAAGACGTGTGGCTGCTGTTCCCCACTACCTTCATGAACCGCTCTGGTCAGGCTGTTGGCGCTTTGGCAAAATTCTTCAAAATCAAGCCTGAAGAAATTCTAGTCGCGCACGATGAACTGGACTTGCTACCCGGTCAAATCAAAATGAAAAAAGGTGGCGGCCATGCCGGCCACAATGGTTTGAAAGACATTCATGCACACATGGGCAGCAACGAATTCTGGCGCGCACGCATTGGCATTGGCCACCCTCGCAGCCTGAACCTGCAACAAGGTGTGGCCGACTTTGTATTGCACCGCCCCAGCAACGAGCAACAGCAAATCATCGACAAGTCAATCGACGTGTTGCTGAAACACACCGAGCTGATTTTGAAGGGTCAAATTGGCCAGGCCACCACGCACATTCACACGGAGTGCGCATGAGAAGCAGCATACAAATTATTTTGGGCGATCGCGCCAAAGCGCACATTGCCAACAAAGGCCTAAAGCCGGAAGACATTTGCGCCATTCCCGCCGCCGCAGGCGGCCCGAAAGGTTTGATTTTGCAGGGGCTTGATCAGTATTTGTTCAACGACTGGCTGGGGCCTGATCATCTACAAAAACGAGCTGAACAGGGGGTGAAGCCACTGCAACTGATTGGTGCCTCAATCGGTGCCTGGCGCATGGCCGCAGCCGCGAGCAGTAACCCGGCAGCCACCTTAAAGCGCCTTGCCCAACAATATGTGGAAGCGCAAAACTACGACAAAGGTGTGGACAGATTCGAGATTAGCCGTGTATGCAAAAACATGGTGCAGGCCGTGGTGGCCGATGAAGCACAACATATGGTGAAACCTTTGGGCAAAGAATTGCTGGTGTGGGTGAACAAAGGGTTGACCCCGCTGCACCATGCGCAACAGCAGCGTGCCCGCAAGCGTGGTTTCGCCAGTGCGGTATTGGCCAATAGCGTAAACCGCAATCGCCTTTCCAGCTACTTCGAGCGATGGGTATTTCAAAGCCCGGGGGCGCATACCGATTGGCTCAAGCAGCCCTTTGATCGAATTCCCACCAGGATCGAAGACCTGGATGCATTGAACGTTCACGACGCCTTGCTGGCCAGTGGCAGTATTCCGTTTGTGCTGAACCCGGTACACAAAATAGCCCATGCCCTGCGCGAAGATCACCCAGAAGTGAAATACCACGAGGGCCCGTTCTGGGATGGCGGCTTGACCGACTACCACTTGGCCTTGCCCTATCACCGACTCGATGGCCTGGTACTTTACCCCCACTTTGCGCCTACGGTTACACCAGGTTGGCTGGACAAGTTTTTAAAACTGCGCAAAGCCAACCCGGATTGGATGAGTAATGTGATTCTGGTGTGCCCTTCGCCAGAATTTGTAAAGCGTTTGCCCGCGAAGAAAATTCCAGACCGCAGTGATTTTAAGCGCTACAACTTTGATCACCGCATTCGCATACCGCTGTGGCAAGCGGCTATTCGCGAAAGCGAACGCATGGCAGAAGACTTTTCAACCTGGCTTGCGAACGTGAATCGCTAGGCGCGGTACAATTCACCCCATTCAATTAAGCACTTAGCGAATTCTCATGACCCTCAAATGCGGCATCGTTGGCCTTCCCAACGTCGGTAAATCCACCCTGTTCAACGCGCTGACCAAAGCGGGCATTGCGGCTGAAAATTATCCCTTTTGCACAATCGAACCCAATGTGGGCATGGTCGAAGTGCCCGACGCACGTTTGCAACAGCTGGCTGATGTTGTAAAACCCGAACGTATTTTGCCCGCCACCGTTGAATTTGTAGACATTGCAGGCCTGGTGGCAGGTGCCTCGAAAGGCGAAGGTTTGGGCAACCAGTTTCTGGCTCACATTCGCGAAACCGATGCGATTGTGAATGTGGTTCGGTGTTTTGAAGACGACAACGTCATTCACGTCAATGGACGGGTTGACCCTCTTTCCGACATTGAAACCATTGAAACCGAATTGTGTTTGGCTGACATGGGCACCGTTGAAAAGGCCGTACACCGCTATGCCAAACAGGCGCGTGCAAATGACAAAGAAGCAGCAAAAATTCTGGCCATTTTGCAGCGTTGTGAGGCGCAACTGAACGAAGCCAAACCCGTGCGCGCATTGGGCCTGGATGAAGAAGAACTGTTCGCCATCAAAAGCTTTGGCTTGATCACTGCAAAGCCAGCCATGTACGTGGCCAACGTGGCCGAGACTGGTTTCGAGAACAACCCGTTCCTTGAGCGTTTGCAGGAATACGCAGCAAAGCAGAATGCCCCGGTGGTTGCCGTGTGCGCCGCCATTGAAGCTGAAATAGCCGACCTGGAAGACGCCGACAAAATGGAATTCCTGGCCGACATGGGCATGACCGAGCCTGGCCTGAACCGAGTAATTCGTGCGGGCTTCAAATTGCTGGGCCTGCAAACCTACTTCACCGCAGGCCCAAAGGAAGTGCGTGCGTGGACTATTCACATTGGCGACACTGCACCCAAAGCCGCTGGCGTGATTCATACCGATTTTGAGCGCGGCTTTATTCGTGCCCAAACCATTGCGTTCGATGACTACATTCAGTTCAAGGGCGAAAACGGTGCCAAGGAAGCTGGAAAAATGCGCGCTGAAGGCAAAGAGTATGTGGTGAAAGACGGCGACGTGCTGAACTTCCTGTTCAATGTTTAAACAAGCTGCAAGCCTGGTTTAAAACAAAGGCCCTTCGGGGCCTTGTTTTTTGCTTGTCGTCTTTTTGTGCTACGGTAATGTCAGTATTCACTCGCTGCACCAACCATGTCCAAAGCCCTGAAGTGGTCAATTCTTGCCTTTGTGATCGTTCTTACCGGCGTTATTTTTTCTCATGGCGTTGTAGTGCCGCGCTTCATCTGGGAACCCAAGCTGAACAGTGTTCGCAATCAGTACCCCGACCAGCGTATTGATGTAAAACGTGTGGTGCTTGCGCTTTCCCTGAAACCGCAATTGATCATTTCTGAAATAGAAGTGGATGACCCCACCCGCAAGGAAAACCTTCAACTGGCCTTGATCAGGCTGGGCATGAACGCCGTCGAGTCGATCAAGCAAGGCCGAATTCAAGTTGAGTCTCTGACCATCAAAGGCCTGGCTGCTCGAGCCGAGAAAGAAGCCGACTGCGGCCAACCCAGCTTGAGCTGTACACCCGTGCTGCCAGTGGCGCTGGCCGCACGGGCCTGGCAAAGCACGCAAGTGGCCAACCCCGGTTTTTTTACACCCGAACTTGCTTTGAATTCACTGGAACTTGAACAGGCACAGTTCATGGTGAACAACACTGAAGCCCAACAAGAGCTGAGCGGCAAACTGGAGCAGTTCAAGTTTAAAGTGGGCAACAACACTCCAGACAATCAGTTCAACCTGGGTTGGCGCCTGGGTATTAAAACCCCGCAGGAAAACAAGCAACTGTACATCGCCATGAATGCGCAAACCGAGGCTGGCCCCATGCGCGAAGTTTCACTCAAACAATTCAAAGTAGACATTGACGGCCAATGGAACGGCTTCCCATGGACCGGCACTGCCGAGCAAGACCTGCTGGTGTTGCGCCTTGCGCAGGCCAACAACGGTGAAGGTGCGCCTTTTATCAAGTTGCATGGTGAAAACCTTCGTACCTATGTGCGTCGAGATGACTTGCCTGAAACACACCAGGCCGCATTTTCTGCCCAACAATTTGAGGGTGGCCTGCCCGCGCAAAACTGGACCCTGAACAAAGCCGAATGGACCTACACCCACGAGGATGCCCAAGCCTGGACCTTCAACATGAACTACATGGCATCGGAGGGTTTGATTGAATTACAACCCGAAACCATAAAAGGCAGCGAAGGCATTCCCGCTGAAGCACAGGTGCGTGAATTGAATTGCGATGCGGCTGAAACTGCCATACGCGAAGACAAGCCTTACTGGGCCTGGCAAGAAGGCTGGTTCAGGGTACTGAACGAACACCCACTGGAAAAATCAAGCCTGGTGTTGTGCCCGGTATTGGCCAATAAACCCTAACCAGCAACCATCGCCAAGTACTGTAAGGCCTTAATTTTGAGTGGTTTGGGTTTCTGCAATACGTCACGCTGAATGTCAAACACAACCGACTTCAATAAATCTGTTGTGTTCAGTTCGCTTTCACTCTCAAGACGTTGGAGCTCAACTTTCAGCTTTTCTGGCACTTTCATCGAAAGTCGCCTACGAGGAATCTTCACCGTATCGATCGTGTAACTCACCAATGAAAGCTTGTGGGCAGACAATAGCCTTTGAATTCCCTTGGGGTCGTGCGCCAAATCATGAATGTAGTAACACAAAAGGTCTTTACGAAAGTCTGGCGTCGAATCAGGCTCAACAGTGAATGCCGCCAAATCAAGCATATCGAGATAAATTGCCGGCAATCGAACTTCAATCGATCTCAGCGCTTTTCTTCGTGATTCTGAAATGGCGGGCGTTGATTGGGCTGGGATGGATACAACATGATCGCATTGGTCACACACACCCACCAAAATATCGTGTGCGAATCCTTTTTTGTCGCTGAACGGAACATCCCTTCGCTTAAAGGTTAGCGAAACCATTTTTCTACAATGATTGCAAATGGCTCGACTTTGATCTCCATCGATGAAAAGTTTCATATGTGTTCCTGAATTTATTTATGAACGCTGATAAACCAGGCATCAGGGTCCACAAAATAAAACTTGATGTACCAATTTTTAACTTTAATCACATGCACCGTGATCTCCTTGACCACATGGTGAGGCGATTCCGTGTGCATACTTCCATCGCTACTGGCAATCAGTGTCGCGACTTCGATCGCCGAAACCTTACCGAGAGCAAGCAAATTCTTCACATCAATATCGCCACGAGACTCATGCTGATAATTTCCGTTCCGTAGCGCACGCAAGATTTCTTTTTTTGCTGATCTATAACCCACAGGCACGCTTAATGTACGACATATTTCGTACAAAGTCCAATTCAATAAAGGGTGAATTATAGAAAAAAGGAATTAAGCTGCAGGAACCTTGTTTGAAGAAACTGAATGCAGGGTTGCTTCTGGAATGAACTGTCAACAACCTTCGGTTGGGGCTGGTTTGGATGCCACCGCAGAATCACCTTCCGCAGAACCAGCAGGTAAATAGGGTGTTTTGTCAGGGTGCAGTTTGAAAAACTTGCCCAGCAATTGCTGCCGGGTGTCGGGGTGGGCCGGGTCTTTGGGAATGCATTCAACCGGGCACACCACCACGCATTGTGGCTCGTCGAAATGCCCCACGCACTCGGTGCACTTGCCAGGGTCTATTTCATAAATTTCTTCACCCATGCTGATCGCGCCGTTCGGGCACTCGGGCTCGCACACGTCGCAATTGATGCACTCATCGGTGATGATTAAAGCCATATGTTCACTTTACTTGTTGATCACCTGCGGCGGGGTCAGCCCCAGCTTCTGGTTCAACCAATGTTCAACCGACGGAAACACAAACTTGCTGACATCGCCACCCAGTGAAGCAATTTCACGCACGATAGTGCCGGAAATAAACTGGTACTGGTCCGATGGCGTCAGGAACATGGTTTCTACATCGGGCAGCAAATAGCGGTTCATGCCTGCCATTTGAAACTCGTACTCAAAATCGCTTACCGCACGCAAGCCGCGAATAATCACATTGGCGTTGTTGTCGCGCACAAAGTCTTTCAGCAAGCCGCGAAAACCCTTCACTTCGACATTGGGATAGTGGCTTAGCACTTCACGTGCAATTTGCACACGCTCGTCCATTGAAAAGAAAGGCTTCTTGTTGGGGCTGTCGGCCACACCAACCACCAGTTTGTCGAATATTTTTGCGCCGCGGCGCACCAAATCTTCATGACCACGGGTTAACGGGTCAAATGTTCCGGGATATACAGCAATGCGCATCGCTGATCTCCATATCAAAGGGTTTTATTCGCGTGATACTGCTCTATCCCCGCTTTGTATCACACAGCAGGCAGGGCAAACAAATGGGCATGCACTTGGCCTGCTTTTAAATGTCGCAAAGCATCAATTTCTTGAACATTCAACGCCTTGCACAGCACGGCCTCGTCAGCAAGCAGGTTTTCATGCCATTCGGCATACACCAGCCCCTCTGGTTTCAACACTGCTTTGATCAGCGGCAGGGTGGCCAGCATCAAATCGCTTCGAAAAGGGGGGTCTAGCGCCACCAGGTCGAATTGTTTGCCCGCGCTGGCCAAACGTTTCAGACAAGCAAGCACATCATTGGCTTCAATTTGAATGGAGGGCGGCTTGCCCCCCTCGGCCGCAGGCCATTTCGACAGCAGGTAGGATTTGTTCTCCTGCAACTGGGCAACCACCTGGCGGTTCTGCTCCACAAGCACCACATTGCTGGCCCCGCGCGAGGCCGCCTCAAATCCCAAGGCACCTGTGCCTGCGTACAAGTCGAGCACTTGCATGCCCGTGCAGTCTTGCCCAAGCCAGTTGAACACGGTTTCACGAACCCGGTCGGGTGTGGGCCGCAGCCCCTCCACTGGCGCTATGGGCAGCAAGTGCCTGCGCCACGCGCCGCCAATGATTCGGAGCTTATTGGCTTGCTTATTCAACTTGCTTACTCAACCTTTCCGCCCACCACCACGGTCACCAATTTGTCCGCTTTCACATGCTTGGCAAATGCCTCGCGCGCGCTTTGAACGGTGACCTTCTCAATCTCGGCAGTCCAGTTGTCCAGGTAATCCAAAGGCATGTTGTGCAAGCCCATCATTGAAATATTGCCCAGCAACTTGCCATTGCTGTCGATCCGCAAGGGGAAGCCGCCCACCAGGTTTTGTTTGGCGGCGTTCAGTTCGGCCTGTGTTGGGCCCTTCTCGATAAAATCAAGAATGGTTTTCCGCATAATTTGCACGGCTTGGGCAGTGGACTCTTTTTTGGTTTGCACGCCCGCCTGGAATGGGCCTGCATCGCCCGCCGGCATGAAGTAAGAATAGGCGCTGTAGGCCAAGCCACGCTTCTCGCGAATTTCATCCATCAGGCGCGACACAAAACCACCGCCACCCAGAATGTGATTGGCCACCAGCAAATCGAAGTAATCGGGTGCGCCACGGCGCATGGCGGGCAGCCCCATCAAAATGTGGCTTTGCGCAGCGGGGTGATCAATTTGAATGGTTTGGCCTTTCATGGCCGCCTGCAGTTCTTGGTAGTCGGTGCCGCCCAAGGGGTTACCTTGTAGCTCACCCTTGGGCAAGCCTGCGGTCAACTCATTGGCAAGTTGCTCCGCTTGTGCGCGGGTAATATTGCCTACCAGTGAAACCACCGCCTTGTTGCCCAGGTAACGGGTTTTGTAAAACTGCTCCACATCGGCCAGGGTAATGGCTTTCAGGCTGGCTTCTGTGGTGTGTGTGCCGTAAGGGTGATTGGGGTAAAGCGCTGTAGCAAATGCACGGTCCGCCAAGGTGTCGGGCTTGGTCAAAGCCTCTTTCAGGCCAGCCACACTGCGCGCTGTTTCACGCGCCAAAATTTCTGCATTAAACACTGGCTTTTGCAGCACGGTTTTCATCAGGGAAATGGCTTTTGAAAACTCGGGCTCGGAGGTCAAGGTACGCAATTGCACCCCTGCGGAATCGCTACTGGCACCGCCGGAAAACTGCGCGCCGGTGTCAGCAAAGCCATCGGCAATGTCGTTCTCGGAAAGGCCTTCTGCACCGCGACCAATCATGTCACCGGTTGCACTGGCCAGGCCCTCTTTGCCCTTGGGGTCTGCGCGGCTGCCCGCGGGAAAGTCCACGCGCACATCCAGCATGGGCAACGCTTCAGCGCGCATAAACATCACTTTCGCACCGCTGGCTGCGGTCCAGCTTTCAATCGGCAAGGCGGCGTTTGCAGGCGCTGAAAACACGGCGGCTGCGGTGGCACCAGCGGCAAACAGGCCGCGAATAAATACTTTGTTTTTGCTACTCAACATATTCTGTTTCCTGCTTAGTGGCCTATTAATGACTCATTAGTGGCTGAGGCCCTTGGGCGGCGCATCTTTCTTGTTGGGGTCAATCGGCAGCGGGAACAAGGTACCCACGGTCAACTGGTCTTGGTCAAAAAATTTCTGCGCGGCGTATTGCACTTCCTGAGCGGTCACGGTTTTAATTTGTTCAATCATTCGATCAATGTCGCCCACCTCAAAACCAATGGTCAGGTTCTGGCCAATTTCAACTGCCTGCCCGTACACGGAATCGCGCTTGTACACCTGGCTGGCAATCAACTGGGCTTTCACACGGGCCAGTTCAGCGTCGCTCACACCCTCATCGGCCACCTTTTTTACCTGAGCCAGCAAGGCCTTTTCCAGCGCCTCCACGGTTTGGCCGGGGGCGGGCGCACCATCGAGGTAAAACAGCGAGGGGCCACGGCCTGTCATGTCATAACTGGCACCGGCCTGCAAAGCCACTTTCTGATTTTGTACCAACTCACGATTCAAACGCGCACCGGAATAACCATCCAAGACCGCACTGAGCACAGCCAGTGAATAGGCATCGCGGTCTTTCAGAACGTTTTCCAGCTTCGGTACCTTGAAACCCATAATCAGGTAAGGGTTCTCCGCCGGTGCTTTTACCTGTACACGGCGTATGCCCTCTTGTTTGGGCTCTTCTTGCGGTTTGCGTTCTTCAAGCTTCTTGGGTTTTACCTTGCCGTAGGTTTTCTCAGCCATGGCTTTTACTTGCGCGGGCTGCACATCGCCCACCACCACCAGCACTGCATTTTGCGGCGTGTACCAAGTGTCGTACCACTTGCGCGCGTCCTTGTAGGTCATGGCTTCAAGGTCGCTCATCCACCCAATCACTGGCGTGCGCGTGGGGTTGGCTTGAAAAGCCGTGGCCATGAACGCTTCATAAAGCTTACCGGTGGCCTGGTCATCGGTGCGGTAACGGCGCTCCTCCATCACCACCTTGATCTCTTTTTCAAACTCGCTTTCGCTGAGAATAAGATTGGCCATGCGGTCGGCTTCCAGCGCCATCACTTTGCCAAGGTCTTTGGCCTGAAGCTGCTGAAAATAAGCCGTGTAATCGCGGCTGGTGAACGCATTGTCGCGCCCACCCAGCGCAGCCACAGTTTCGGAAAACTCACCCACCTTCAGGTTTTTTGTTTCCTTGAACATCATGTGCTCAAGCACGTGGGCCACACCGGTGGTGCCGTTGTACTCGTCCATCGAACCGGCCTTGTACCACACCATGTGCGCCACGGTGGGCGAACGGTGGTCTTCCTTCACCACCACACGCAAGCCGTTGTTCAGTTTGTATTCAGTCACATCGCCATCAGCGGCATTCGCCGCGTTGACCATCAGCAATTGAGCACTTGCAATCAGCAAAACGCCAGCAGCCAGTGCCGCCCAACGCCGATTCAGTTGAAAACCTGTTTTTATCATTCAAGACACCTTTTACAGCAAACGTCCGTTTTAACCTCAATGGTAGAATAAGTCATTCAACATCTCGCTGTGTGACAGTCGTTCACACCGCTTAGTTTCCTCAATTGGAGTTTTACATGCAGATTCCTGGGCAGAGACAGGACTGGCTTGGTCGTTTGAAATCGGGTTTGACCAAAACCCGTTCCGGCCTTACCTCCATGTTCACCGGCGAAAAGGTCGATGAAGCCTTTTTCGAAGAAATGGAAGAACGCCTGCTGCTGGCCGATTGCGGCTTGCCCGCCACCGAACTGCTGATGCAGAAAGTGCGCGACACGGTGTACCAGAAAGGCCTCACCCGGCCCGAAGACGTGCGCCTGGTGCTGCGCGATTCGGTGTTCGATCTGCTGCGCCCCCTGGAAACCAGCATGGGCGTAGACCGTGCCCGCCCATTGGTCATGATGGTGGTAGGTGTAAACGGCGCAGGCAAAACTACCAGCATCGGCAAACTGGCCAACCACTATGCTGAAATTGGTTATTCCGTTCTGTTGGCCGCTGGCGACACGTTTCGTGCAGCAGCCCGAGAACAACTGGATGTGTGGGCCCAACGCAGCAATGTAGACGTCATTTCCGCAGAGGGCAGCGATCCCGGCGCAGTGGCCTTCGATTCAGTACAGGCGGGTATGTCGCGCAACAAGCATATTGTGATTTGCGACACCGCTGGCCGCCTGCCCACGCAGCTTCACCTCATGGAAGAGCTGAAAAAAATCAAGAAAGTACTGGGCAAAGCCAAGATGGACGCACCCCACGAAATTGTGCTGGTGGTAGACGCCACCAATGGCCAAAACGCCTTGCAACAAATCAAGGCATTCAACGATGCACTTACACTGACCGCGCTGGTGGTCACCAAGCTGGACGGCACTGCCAAAGGCGGTATTCTGGCTGCCATGAGCATGAGCACCCGCGTGCCCGTGGCCTTTATTGGCGTGGGAGAAAAAATGGGCGACCTGCGCCCTTTCAGCCCCCGCGAATTTGCCAACGCCTTGGTTGGCATTGACACTGACGGAAACCAAACCGCATGATCCAATTCAAAAACGTCACCTTGAAGTACGGCACCCACGCCGCCTTGAAGGGGGTGAATTTTCAGTTGCCCAAGGGCTCGTTCACCCTGCTTGAAGGCCATTCCGGTGCTGGCAAAAGCTCCATATTGCGATTGCTGGCCACGTTTGAGCAACCCAGCAGCGGCGATATTCTGGTGGGCAAAAGCTCGATTGCGCGCCTGAACCGGCGCGAACGCGCACACTACCGCCGCAATGTGGGCTACACAGGCATGGACGTTGAACTGCTGCACAACCGCAGCTGCTTTGACAACGTGGCCCTGCCCCTGCGCGTGGTGGGCTTGAGCGATACCGACATTCAAAGCCGCGTGAAGGCCGCGCTGGCCCGCGTGGGCTTAAGCCACACCGACCGCATGCTACCCAGTGAACTGTCGGGTGGGCAACAATTGCGTTTGCAAATTGCACGCGCCGTAGTTAACCGCCCCGCTCTTGTATTGGCCGATGAACCCACGGCCCAGCTCGATGATGAATCGGCCGCGCGCGTGGTGGGCTTGCTGGAAGAATTCAACCGCGCCGGTGTCACCATTATTGTGGCCACCCACGAGGCGCACCGTTTTAACCGAGTAACACATCGTTTGAAACTGGGCGAAGGCGCAGTGCTGCCAGCACCCGCCGATTTGTCGCACAACGGTGGCCGCGAGGCAGGCGTGCAAACTTTTTCCAAAGACTTTCTGAACAAGGCCTACGGGGCTTGATCCACTTTTAAGAGACAACACATGCGTTGGTTACGTTTGCAGTGGTTTTCAATTTCTGCCGGTTTAAAGCTGTGGCTTGATGAACCACTTGGTCACCTGTTCAACGCCCTGGTACTTGCCATTGCATTGGCCATGCCCTGGACCATTGCACAGGGGCTAAGCGCGATTGTGCCCAGCATGGACCGTTGGGTGGGCGACCCTGAAATCAGCTTGTACTTCAAACCGGATGCCACACTTGATTCCGTAAAAAGTGCAGCCGCACAACTGAAGCGCGATTTCGATTTGGACAGCGTGAATATCGTCACGCCCGAGCAGGCCATGGAACGTTTGCGCACGCAAAGCCAAACACCCGATTTGGCCCAAGCCCTGCCTGAAAACCCACTGCCCTACACCGTGGTGGTGGTGCTTGAAGTGGACGCCACCACCGATACCCAAGCCATCGAAGCAAAAATTGCGCAGTGGCAAAACTTCACAGGCGTGGAACATGTTCAATACGACGCGCAGTGGGTTCGCCGCCTTCAATCGGTATTGAACGGCACACAAATTATTGCCATGGCACTGGCTGTGTTGATTGCAGGCATGGTGTTGGTGGTTACCTTCAATACCGTGCGCTTGCAGCTGATTCGCAACCAGGCTGAAGTGCATGTGTTGAAATCGCTGGGGGCCACCGACACCGAAGTGGGCCGCCCCACCCTGTGGTGGTCAGTCAGCCTGGCGCTGGTCGCCTTTGGTTTGGCTTATGCCGTGGTAAGCGGTGCCATGGGCCTGGCCGACGATGCCGCCGGCACCTTCATTCGTGAATTTGATCGCGACTTCCGCTTCGAGCAACCCAGCGGAATTACCGCGCTGGGGCTGATTCTGGTGTGGGTGGTGCTGGTCATGGTGGGCGCTTGGGCTTCTGTGAAAAGCACAGTGCTGCGAATTCATTGAAGCTGGCAAAGATATCCCTAACCACCTATATCACGACAAAGTTATACTGCTAGCATCACAAAACACGACAAAATTCGCATGTGTGCACAGTTAACTACTAAAAACGCGACAACTCTTGATAGCTCACTGATTCTTTACTCAGAGCTGAACTCCGCGCAAATTCGCGCTGTTCAGAGGCAATTGAAAGCCGGAAAACTCAAGCTGGTCGCCAAAGGTATTGCAAGCAATTTGTCGGATACAAGCTGGCCTGCACTACTTGCACGTGAACGAATCAGAGTTGTTTCTGCGCTGTTTCCGAATTCAGTCGTATCGTTTCGCAGCGCTTTTAACGGCGGCTTGCCAGAGCAAGGACTGCTGTACATTACATACACCAGCAACCGAAAAGTACAACTTCCCGGCTTACAAATAGTTGCAGTGAAAGGGCCCCCACCCCAACCAGGTGACATGCCAATGCAAGGGCGGGCAATTTACTTTCCATCAGAGGCGAGGTGCCTGCTGGAAAATCTTTCACCTAGCCGAGGGACTTTCAAAAAAGCTGTTGGGCGCGAGGCGGTCAAATCTCGCTTGTCGACCCTATGTACCGCACGCGGAGAACAGGCTCTTGCAACACTTCGGGAAGCAGCGCGTTCACTTGCTCAAGCACTGAAGCTGCCGAAGGAGTTCCTTGTTCTTGATTCGCTCATAGGCAGCATTCTAAGAACTCGCCTCTCTACACTGACCACGACCCAAGGGCGCGCACTCACAGCTGCGCTTCCTTACGATGCTGACAGGCTAGAGTTGTTTGAAAAACTGGCTGCTGCGTTGCGATCACAACCCTTGAAACAAGCTGAAGAAGCGGCATGCACGCCCGAAGCAATGATTCACTTTGCTTTTCTTGAATCGTACTTTTCCAATTTCATTGAAGGCACTGAATTTGATATTGAGGAAGCGCGCGAGATTGTACTCTTCGGCAAACCCATGTTGTCTCGCCCCAAAGACTCGCACGATATTCTTGGTGTATTTCGTCAAGCAGTGACCCCGGCCTGGATGCATCAAGTATTGGCCTCAGGCATTCCCGTCGAAACTCAACTTCGCAAACGGCATTGGGATCAAATGCAAGAACGGCCCGAGGTAGAGCCGGGAGAATTCAAGTTAAAGCGCAACCGTGCGGGCAATACCGAATTTGTCGAACCCCAGTTAGTACGCGGTACTCTGGTTCAGGGATCCATGTTGCTGCCCACTATTCCTGCAGGTCTTGCGCGCGCATTATTCACCATGTTTCTTGTGTCAGAAATTCATCCATTCAACGATGGTAATGGTCGCTTGGCAAGATTAGTCATGAACTCTGAATTGTCGGTAGTGGGTGCGTGTCGAATTATCATCCCTACGCTTTTCCGGGAGGAGTATTTAGACTGCCTGCGTGAATTAAGTCGCGAGGGAAATCCGATTCCGTTTATTTCGGCAATGCAGAGAATTCAAGCGTGGACCGCTGCTTTTGTCTACGATGATCTTGATGCAGTGATTGAAAAAATGAAAAGGTGCAACGCATTTGAGCGTTCACTTGTTCAAAATCGCCTGCTTGATCCTCAGCAGGATCTCAATAATTGAGCACAAAGTTTCTAACACCTTTCGTCCACTCCGGTGGGTTTACGCGGAAGGTGTTCATTAACTTTGTGTTGTCCAACACCGAGTAAGCCGGGCGTTGTGCCGCAAAATTCATGTCGGCAGTTTTTACACGTTCAATGTTGGGCATGCGCTGAACAACGCCTTGCTTGTGTGCATGTTCAATCGCCAAACACGCATAGTCAAACCAGGTAGTTACCCCTGCCGCACTGGCGTGAAAAATTTCACCGCTGGGAATTTCAGAGGGAAAGTCGGGCAGAAAAGTGGGCGCCAACTTGCCCATGGTTTTGTAACGGTGCATGGCCACAACACCTGCCACGGTAAGCCCCAGTTCAGCCAGCCAGTTTGCGGGTGTTGGCGCACCGGTTTGGTCGTCAACCACCTTCAGTGTGTCTCGCTCTTGCGCCAGCTTGATCATGGTTCGGCAAAAGTTATTGCCACGCTGACCGTACACCCAACCCGTGCGAAACACCACCCAGTTGCCACCCACTTCTTTCAGGTATTTCTCGCCTTCCAGTTTCGATTTTCCGTAAGCACTCAGCGGGTTGGTGGCATCGGTTTCGGTGTAGGGTTGACTGGCTTTTCCATCGAACACATAGTCGGTGCTGTAGTGCACCAGCGCCACGCCCTGCTTTTTGCATTGCTCGGCCAAAATGCCCACCGCTTTTGCATTAATGGCGTGTGCAAGTTCAATTTCGGTTTCTGCTTTTTCTACGTTGGTGTAGGCAGCAGCGTTGATGACTACGTCGGGGCGTACGTCTTTCAGTGCATTGATCAGGGAGTCGGGTTTGGACAGGTCGGCTTTGTCGCGACCGTAGCTGATGCACGCGTCCATGGTTTCCATCAAGGCGGGCTTGGCATGTTGACCGATGGTGTGGCCCAGCTGGCCTTGTGCGCCAAGCACGAGTACGCGAATTCCCAAAACGAAGCTCTCCTGAAAACTGTTGCGATAGTTTAACTGAAGCGCGCTGGTGCGAATAATCACCGCGTTGGTTTGTACAGCCCAATCGGCTTGGGTTCCGATAACGCGCCAGTCTTTAACTGCCCGATCGGCTAGGGTTCCGATCTCTCGCCAGAAAACCTGTTGGTCCCTTGCTGAGCCTTCCGATGCCTGAGAACGACCCTCCTAAACTGCGGGTCGGGTCCGTTCTCTGCCGCCCATGCTGGGCAACACCGGCCCTGCTCGGCACGCAAGGGCAGGTTTTCTTGAAGGCGAGGCGATCGAAACACCGCCGCCGAATGGGCACTGAACACAGCGGTGACCCTTCAAGTTCAACTCACCAATTACTGTTCAGCGATCACTTCGGCAACCCAAGCCTGGTTTGCCAAATACCACTGCACGGTTTTTCGAATGCCTGTTTCAAAAGTTTCAACCGGCTTCCACCCCAACTCGCGTTCAATTTTTCGGGCATCAATGGCGTATCGGCGATCATGCCCGGGCCGATCGGCCACAAAGGCAATTTGTGTTGAATAAGAAATACCATCTGCACGGGGTTGCAGTTCATCCAGCAAGTTGCAAATCAATTTCACAACATCGAGGTTGGCTTTTTCATTCCAGCCACCAATGTTGTAGGTTTCGCCCAGCACACCGGTTTCAAGCACGGTGCGTATGCCGCGTGTGTGGTCTTCCACAAAAAGCCAGTCGCGAATTTGCTGACCATCGCCATACACCGGCAGTTGCTTTCCGTTCAAGGCATTCATGATGCACAGCGGGATCAGCTTTTCCGGAAAATGATAAGGCCCATAATTGTTGCTGCAATTGGTGGTCAGCACGGGCAAGCCATAGGTGTGGTGCCAAGCGCGCACAAGGTGGTCGCTGGCTGCTTTGCTGGCCGAGTAAGGGCTATTGGGTTCGTAACGGTTGGTTTCAGAAAATGGGGCGTCTTTTGGTTTCAGCGTGCCGTATACCTCATCGGTACTCACATGTAAAAACCGAAAACCGGCCTTGGCCTCGCCTTGCAAACCATTCCAGTATTCGCGTGCGCATTCCAGCAAACGGTAGGTGCCTACCACATTGGTTTCAATAAATTCGCCCGGCCCAAGAATGGACCGGTCCACATGGCTTTCTGCGGCAAAGTTCAACACCGCGCGGGGTTTGTGTTTCTCAAAAATAGCGCGCACGGCATCTACATCGCCAATGGAGGCGTGTACAAATGTGTGCTCAGGTCGCTTCAATACCGGGCCCAGGGTGCTCAGGTGGCCGGCATAAGTCAAGGCGTCCAGGCTTACAACGGGCTCAACGCTGTGCTCAAAATGCTGGCGCACATAACATGAACCGATAAAACCTGCGGAGCCCGTAACAAGTAAAGTCATGATCTATCAGTAAATTGCTTAGAATAAAACCTGAACTAAAAAAATACACAATAAGTCACAATATCAATTGTGCAGATCAGGGCAGTATTTCAATTATCACAGGCATCAGCCAGCTTTTTAATTTATTAGGGACAGAACATGACTATCAATGGGAAACTCATCACACGCTTGGGCCTGATTGCAGCGGCCTCTTCACTGGCCGCCGCATGCGTGGCCGTAGTACCAACACCCAATAACAATGAAGGCAATACCGCTGAAAACAGCGGCACTTCAGCCACCCTGTGCAACATCGAAGGCAAGCAGGAACAAGATTTGTCGGACGGCACCACCAAAGCCAAGGTGACACAGTCTTGCGAAGAAACCGTCATTTACGTTGAAAACCAACACAAAGAGCACCCCAAACGTTGCCGCGTGCTGGTGGGCGCACAGCTGACCGAACTGTACATCATGCCCGGTGAAAACCGCACACTGACCCAAACCGGCCCTGTGGCACGCAACACAGTGCAAGTGGGTTGCATCAACGACTGGAACCGCACCAAGTAAGCACAGCGTAAGCCATGGTTAACTTTGGTTAAAAGTTGTCATTAACATTTCATGCTGATTTAACATTCCACTGTAACAACCTCGGTGAAATGGGAAATCAGTATGAAAACGGTCTTGTTGCTTGATGATGCGCGCTCCATTCGCAGTGTTTATGCGGAAGTAATTCGTCAAGCCGGGTTTGACGCCCAAACCGCATCCAGTGCCGAAGAAGGGTTGCAATACATTGTCGACCACGGCACACCCGACCTCATCGTGACTGACATCAATATGCCAGGCATCAGCGGCCTGGAGTTTTGTAAACGGGTGCGGCATGTGGCCAAGCACACGCCAATCATTGTCATGAGCGCCTTGTCTGACAAAGGTATGGTGGCCGAAGCAAAAACCGTAGGTGTTCAAGGCTGGATGTTAAAGCCCGTCGAGCCCGAGTATTTTCTCAACAAGCTGAGGTCAGTTCTAGGCGAGATTCAGGCTTTGTCCAGCTGACTGCGGGCCAATTCCACATTGCGTTCAGCGCCCAGCACATTGAGCAGCACGACAACGCGTTGATCACTTTTTTGGGATGCAATTTTGCCCATCATGCCTTCGAACGGGCCCTCGGCCACACGCACCTCACCACCTATTTCAAGCGCATTCAATTTCAGCAAATCGATCACGGAATCGGAGTCGACTTGGTGTTGAATCAACTCAATCAACTCAACAGGCACCACTGAAGGTTTGCCGCCAAACTTCACCAAATCCACACAGCCTTTGGTTGAGCGCAGCTTGGAAAAATCGCTCACCCCCACCTCCAGGTGAATAAACATGTAGCGGGGAAAGAGGGGTTCAACTACCTGCACAGTGCCCTGCCCCGCCTTGCGCTTTTGCACACGGGCTTGCGGAAAAAATACCTGGTAGTTCTGGCGTTGCAGGTTTTCCAGCGCCACGGTTTCCTGGCGGGGCTTGGTGTACATCACATACCACTGGGCCATGGTGTTGCATTCTTCAAAATAAGGCACAGGCCGCATTCTAAACCCTTCAAAGCGCAGGATAAACAACAGTTTTGATAATTGATATTAGAAATGCAAGTCATTATCGTTTAGTATCCTATCTTCATAAAAATTCCAAATCCACCACAGCAATCATCATGAAACTCAAACCTGTTGCACTGGCCATGCTTGGCCTGGGCCTGCCAGCTTTGGCCATCGCCCAAACCACCAACAATCAGCTCGAAGAAGTTGAGGTTCAAGCCCGCGAGCAAGGCAGCTACTCCAGTAACGCCGTGCAGGTGGGCACCTTCCGCGACACAGCACCCATTGATGTCCCGCTCACCGTGAACTCGGTCACCCGCGAGGTGCTGGATGCACAATCAGCCACCACCCTGTTCGGTGCACTGCGCAACACCGCCGGTGTTACCCGCTCGCAACTAAACGGCTCAACCTACGACAACATTGCCATTCGCGGCATTCTGGTAGAAAACCGCGGCAACTACCGCCTCAATGGTTCACTGCCCATTATCAATCTGGTCGATGTGCCCCTTGAAAACAAACAACAGGTGGAAGTGCTCAAGGGCGCATCCTCCCTGTATTACGGTTTCATTCCCCCCTCGGGCGTGGTGAATCTTGTTACAAAACGTGCGGGCAACAAACCTGTACTCAGCCTGAGCCAAAGTGTGAATGAACATGGCGGCGCCACCACCCACCTGGACTGGGGCCGCAAGTTTGGCGAGAACAACAACCAAGGCCTGCGCGTTAATTTGGTGAAGGGCGCTGAAGACATTGGCGTGAACAACTACAGCGGCGAACGCGAATTGGCCAGCATTGCCTACGACTGGAAAATCACCGATCGCTTAAGCTTTCGCTTCGATGTAGAACACTATGAGAAATCAGTCAGCGAGCAGGCCGCAATTGCGCTGCTGCCTGCAGTCAATGGCAGGGTAACCCTGCCCCCAGTGCCCGACAACAAAACCAACCTGGCTGGCGAATGGCAACAATACGATGCCAACGCACAAAACTACCTGGCTCGCGTGGACTATGTGTTGAGCGATTCTTGGGGAGTGTTGTTTGAAGCCGGTTACGCCGAAACCACTCGCGATCGTGCCTTTTCCCAATTCCAAAACTACGACCTGAACACCGGCGAGGGCGAGCTGCGAATTTTCTACAGCCGCGACCAACAATTCGACAACACCAACTACCGCGGTGAAGTTTACGGCGAAGTGGTCACTGGGCCAATTACGCACAACCTGTCTTTTGGCTACACCACCAACACCCGCGCCAGCAACACACCGGGCGTAACCGGCACACAAAGCCTGTTCAACCAAAACCTGTACAACCCCCGTGAAATTGCACCACAGAACGTAAGCTTCACAGGTGCATATTCCGCTGTAACCATTGATGACCAAGGCCTGTATGTATTTGACCGCATGCAGTTGGGTGAACTGTGGCAGGTATTGGCAGGCCTTCGCCGTGGCGACTACCGCACCGAAAACCTGAGTGTTCTGGCCGATGGTACACGCACTGTTCGTCTTTATAATGCACAAGAAACAACCCCTTCTCTGGCGGTAATGTACAAGCCACGCCAGGATGTGTCGTTGTACGCCAGCTATGTGGAAGGACTTGAGGAATCGGGGCAGGCACCTGCCAATGCGGCCAATGCATTCCAGTTGCTCGACCCCGCAGAATCAGAACAGCGTGAGGTGGGTGCCAAGTTCAATATTGGTCAAAAAAGTTTGGCGCAAATTGCGTATTTCGACATTGAACGTGCCTCTACTTTTCAAGACCCAGCAACCAACCTGTTTGGCCTGAACGGCAAGGCGAATTACAGCGGGTTCGAGATGGCGTGGACCGGCGAATTGAACAAGCAACTTTCGATTGCCGCCTCAGCCTTGTTGATGGATGCGGAATTACAAAACGACGGCAACCCAGCCACTGTGGGGCGTGTGCCTGAAAACACCGCCGAAAAAACAGCCAGCCTGTTTGCTGAATACCGCTTGATCAGCATACCGGGCTTAAGCTTCAGTGGTGGTTTGTACTACACCGGCGAGCGCGCTGTGAACGATCAAAACCAGGCGTTTATTGGCGGCTACACAGTGGCCTCGCTGGGCGCACGTTACTCGACTGTCATTGGCAGTACGCCCACGCAGTTTCAGTTGGTGGTCGACAACCCCACCGACAAAAACTACTACAGCACCGCAGGCAACGGCTTGATTGGTGTGGGCACACCCCGAACCATCAAGGCGATTGTTAGCGTCGATTTGTAATCAACTCAAGCTTGTAAAAGCCACACCCTGTTCGTCCTTGGGCGACAGGGTTGGCTTTGCAACACCAGCCTGCTTCAATGGCCAATCAATGTTCAACACCGGGTCGTTCCAGGCCATGCAATGCTCGTGCTCGGGGCTGTGGTGCTCGGTCACCTGGTAACTGGTAATTGCGGTGTCGGTCAGCGTTAAAAAACCATGCGCAAAACCAGGCGGTATCCACAGCTGAATATGGTTGGTGCTGCTTAATTCACAGCCATACCACTGGCCAAATGTTTCCGAATTTTCACGCAGGTCCACAGCCACATCAAACACTGCACCGTGCACCACACGTACCAATTTGCCCTGTGCCTTGGGGGCAGTTTGCCAGTGCAGGCCGCGCAACACCCCGCGCTTTGAAAGCGATTCATTGGTTTGTACAAACTCGGGCTGAATGCCAGCCACCTGCTTGAAAGTTTTCGCATTGAAGCTTTCAAAAAAGTGACCGCGTGCGTCGGTGTAAACGGTGGGTGTAAGTAACAACAAACCTTGCAGGGGAGTTGGATTGCATTGCATGTTCACTGCCCCGCCTCAAGCAAGCCCAGCAAGTAATCGCCATAACCGCTGTTGCGCAATGGCTTTGCCAGCGCGGCCAATTGTGCCGAAGTAATCCACTGGTTGCGCCACGCAATTTCTTCAGGGCAACTCACCTTCAAGCCCTGCCGGCGCTCAATGGTTTGAATGAAGTTGGCCGCGTCCAGCAAACTGTCTGCGGTACCCGTATCAAGCCAGGCCTGACCACGGCCCATGTGTTGCACTTCAAGCTGCCCCATGGCCAGGTAGGTTCGTATTACATCGGTAATTTCAAGTTCGCCACGGGCTGAAGGTGTCAAACCTTTTGCAATGCCCGCTGCCTGCCCGTCAAAAAAATACAAGCCTGTTACCGCCTGCTTGCTTTTGGGCTGTGCAGGTTTTTCTTCCACACCAATTACTGTGCCCTCGGCGTTCAGCTCAAGTACGCCATAGGCTTGCGGGTTTGCCACCGAATACGCAAACACAGTAGCACCGTGCTTTTGCCCGTAGGCATATTGCATTTGGCGCACCAGGTTCTGGCCATAAAACAGGTTGTCGCCCAACACCAAGGCACAGGGTGCGCCCTGCAAAAAGGGTTCGGCCACGATCAGCGATTGCGCAACACCACTGGGTGTGGCCTGCACAGCGTAATCAATGCGCATGCCCCAGCGGCTGCCATCGCCCAACAATTGTTCAAATCGCGGTGTGTCGTGCGGGGTTGAAATCACCAGCACCTCCCGTACACCCGCCAACATCAGGGTGCTCAGGGGGTAGTAAATCATGGGCTTGTCGTAAACGGGCAGCAGCTGCTTGCTGACAGCGGCAGTGGCCGGGTACAGGCGGGTGGCTTGCCCACCGGCCAACACTATGCCTTTGCGGTTCATGTTTTCACCTTGGTTAACCTTGCGTGTTTCATATCTTATGTGAAGTAGACAAGGAAAACCGCTTGGCACCTACAACAGCTTCGCCAACCGTGCCAAGGCATCCAGGCCTTTGCCCAAAACACCCAGTTGTTCGTTCGGGGCTTCCAGTTCAGCCAACTGCGTACGCATGGTTTTTACATGGCCAGCCAATTCGCCAAGTTCGCCTTTCGCCTTGGTGCTCAAAGCTGTATAGCGGGCATTCTCTGCATTCACAAAAGCAAGGTAAGCAGCCGCCAAAACTTGCTGGTGTTGTTTGCGTTCCTCTGCGCTTAACAGGTCTACATCAATCAAATACAAAGCTGAAAACACGGCATGCACATCGTTTTGCAAGGCTTCAAAATCACTTGGGGTCATGGGTATTGGGCTCACGTTTATTGGCTGCCTGAATATTTGAATTGAGTTGATCAAAAACGCCCTGCAAGTGCTCGAAACTACCCTCGCCGCGCAGCACGTTCACCCAGGCTTGTTGCATGTCAATGCTGGCCGCTTTGGCCTGCTCCAACAGTTCAATGGTGGGCACCTGCTTGATGTGTTTCATCCAGGCATTCTTCCAGGTTTCGCCCAGCTTTTTATCCTCCACAAAAGGCTTCAATACTTTCTCGCGGTATTCAACCTGGCGGGCCAATTCCTCGCGTTGCGTAATCCACTGTATTTGCTCCTGCAAAATGTGCTGGTTCAACAACAAGGCGTGCGCCACGGGTTCTGCGCTGCGTCGCAATTCTTCGCGCACTTGGGCACTGTGCTTCCAACTGGCCACATGCCCAGCCAGGCCCGCCACCGCCTCTTTGCTCACGCGGGGTATGCCGCCTACATCAGGCGCTTTGTTCAAAGCCTCCACCAGCTTTCGCAAGGCCCGCGTGGTGCCGGTGCTGGTGTCGCCTTTGGCCAGCGCGCTTAGCTCGGCAAAATAAAGCGCCTGCGTGTCGAAGTATTCGCTGGTGGTTTGCAGCAAGGCCGCCCTTTGTTGCATGGCTTGCGTGTGCACCAACAGCGTTGAATTGTCACGGGGCAAATTGGGCAACAAACTGGCTGTAAATTCAAGCGTGTGGGTTAGTGCAAAGCTGTTTACTTTTTTCAAGGTGGTGGTGTACTGCTTGCCCGTGGTGGCCAGGCCATCCACCTGCAGGGGTGTTTTGCTGGCGCATGCCGCGGTCAATACCAAGGCAACACACACCGCAAAGCGTGAAATCAATTGAAGCAAGAAAACCTCCGGTGCCTGAAATCGAATGGGGCACCCAAGATACGTGGAAACTTTCCAGGGTGATAACCGCTAATTTGGGTTACAAAAACCAGGGGTCACCCATTTAGACATTGCCTGTCCAGTGCCTCACCACTTATGCTTAGGGCAAACTACTTATTGCTCTCTCTCATTGCTCTATTTATGAAAGCTGAAGACCCGCACCAACTCACCATTCTGCGAGAGCAAACCAAACTTCTGTTTGAGCACTTGCCTTTTGTTTTGTACGGTGTCATGGCTTCTTCGGCTGGCTTGGTGGCTGTGCTTTGGCACACAGGCCAGGGCAATGCGCTGCTGCTGTGGCTGTTGGCGGTGTACATGCTCACTGGTTTGCGCTGGTGGGTGCGCCGGCATTTCAACAAACTCGGGGCACATTTCGACCCACAACACTGGATACAAGTGGCCGTTCAATTCACCGCGGCATCGGGTATTTTGTGGGGTTTCGCGGGGGTCGTGTTTTTTTCAACCGACCCCATGGTGCTGATGACACTGGCTATTTTTCTCGCGGCCATGGTGGCTGGTGCGGTGTCTTCCCATGCCTGCCACACCCCCGCCTACGCTGCGTTTGCGCTGCCGGCGTCACTGCCTTTCATCGCACGCTGTTTGTGGGAAAACACACCCTTCCTTTGGGTGCTGGGCAGCGTGGCATTTGTTTATGTGCTCATCAATATTCACTATGGGCGCAACCTGCAAAACATGGTGATTCAGTCCATTCGTTTGCGCTTTCAAAACGCTGAACTCATTAGCGAGCTGACCTTGCAAAAGCGGGTGGCCGAGCAGGCCAGTGTGGCCAAAACACGTTTTTTGGCGGCGGCCAGCCACGACCTGCGGCAACCCGTGCAAGCCATCGAATTGTTGGTGGATGCACTAAGCGAAGACTTGGCCAACCACCCCAGCAAAGGCTTGCTGGACCGAATTCAGGAGGCAGGCTACGGCTTGCGCAACTTGCTGAATGCCTTGCTGGATTCTGCAAAAATTAACGCAGCTGCCATTACTGCCAAGCCACGCCATGTTCAACTGGCCCCTTTGCTTAAACGCATTTGTAATGAAATGGCTACCCAGGCACAACACAAAGGCCTTGATATTCGCGTAGCAAAAACCAAAGCGTGTGTTTACACCGACCCCGCCCTGCTTGAACTGATTCTTCGCAACTATGTTGAAAACGCGATCAAGTACACACCCGAAGGGCGCGTGCTGATCGGGTGCCGCAAACAGGGCGGGCAAATCCGGATTGAAGTGCACGACACCGGCATCGGCATACCCGCCAGTGCCCAGGAAACAGTGTTTCAAGAGTTCTACCAACTGGGCAATCCCGAGCGCGACAAAGCCAAAGGCCTTGGACTGGGCCTGTACATCGCGCACAGCTTGGGCAAATTGTTGAACCACGACATTGGTGTGAATTCTACAGTGGGCAAGGGCTCAATGTTTTACGTGACTGTACCGCAGGGCGATACCAGCCACTTGATGGATGAACCCAGCCGCGTGCAGGCCGGTGGTAAAACCCCATTGACCGGCAAAACCGTGTTGTTGATTGATGATGACGATTTGGTGCGCGCCAGCGTGACCGAAATGCTAAGCCGCTGGCAATGTTCAACCATTGCAGCTGAAGATGCGGAAACTGCCTTGCGTATTCTCATGGCCCGTGGCCGAATGCCCGATGCCATTGTGGCCGATTATCGGCTGCGCAATAAAAGCACAGGTGTACAGGCAATACAATCATTACAAGCACAACTTGGAAATGTACCAGCTGTAATATTGACTGGGGATACCGCCCCCAGTCGAATTCAGGAAGCCAGAAACTCCGGTTTCCTGATCTTGCACAAACCGCTCAGTGGCGTGCAATTGCGAAGTACATTGAGTGAGTTGATGAGTATCCAAACTACAGGGTAAAAATTAAGCGGGATAAAACTGAACGCCGTTTTTCAGAATATTCTTTCTCAAGGCTTCGTTTCCCAGTTTCTCAAAGTGAATGCAGTCCACTTTAAACACCAAGGGCAAGGCATCTATTTCATTCCACAGGGAATTAAAATTCGACTCGGTCATTGCGGGCGCAACCACTGCAAGGTCGATATCGCTGCCATCTTTAAAGTGACCCGAGGCACGTGAACCGAACAAATAGACCACTTCAATAGTCGGATATTTGGCGAATGCTTTCCTCAACTGCTCAATTACCTGGCTCGACAAGCCATACTTCACAGTCAATTTTCACTCCATCGCCGTACTTCACCGGCCAAATTCTGAAACATCGTGTCACCATGGTTTTTCACAAACTCGTACACCTGATCCGCCAGTTTCTCGTCGTAAGTATGGCTGGACAAATTCCGCATTCGTTGGGCCTCGCTCCAGGCATTACCATCATGTATCAACCCCGCAACCAAAGCCTCTTTGAAAACATCGCGGGGATTCAAGGCCACAATACCCAACACTTCAAGTCGCAATTTTAGTGTTTTCCAGGCCAGCTCCCAACAAAACTCGAAGCGTTGAATAACCGAATCTCGAATGAACGAATCCAGAGGCCGCTCGCAAGCCTCGGTTAACCTCTGACTGGCTTTCAGAAAATCGGCTGATCTTTCATTCAAACGTTCCATATTTGCCAAATACCCTAAATACTCGCCCTCGTGAGTTTAATTCTAATTCAAGCCCGCCCATATACATCGTCAAATCGCACAATGTCGTCTTCTTCCAGGTAGTCGCCACTTTGCACCTCAATCATCACCAGGTTCATTACGCCGGGGTTTACCAGGCGGTGCTTGTTCCCAGCGGGAATGTAGGTTGATTCATTCTTGCGCACCAAAAACACATTCTCGCCATTGGTTACTTCTGCAGTACCACTGACTACAATCCAGTGCTCGCTGCGGTGGTGGTGCATTTGCAAACTAAGCGATGCACCCGGCTTTACTTCAATGCGTTTAATTTTATAACCAGCGGAATCTTCAAGCACGGTGTAAGTACCCCAAGGGCGGTGCACGGTGGGGTGCAAATTCACCAGTTCACTGCCCTGCGCCTTCAAGGTTTCAACCACTTTTTTCACATCCTGGTGGCGGCTTTTGTCAGCCACCAGCAAAGCATCGGGCGTGTCAACAATCAACAAATTTTCAACACCCAAGGTGGCCACAGCCCGGTTGCCCAAGCGCACGTGGGTGTTGTTGCTGTCAATTGAAATCAGTTGGCCTGCGCCTTCTTGCTGCACTGTGTTGCCCTGTGTGTCGGGCGTGCATTGCTCGGCCAAGGCAGCCCAACTGCCAATGTCGCTCCACTGAAAATTGGCAGCCACCACCGCCACATTGCTGGCCTTTTCCATCACGGCGTAATCAATGCTGATGTCGGGCAATTTTGCAAATTCATCTTTGTTGAACGTAAACACGCTGCCGCTTGCCTTGGCATTTTTGCTTTCTTTGGCACTGGCCCAAACAACACTCGCTTGGCTGGCCACGCTGGGCTCATTGTTCTCGAGCGCCTGCAACAGGTCACTTGCGCGCAAGGCAAACATGCCGCCATTCCACACATACTGGCCACTGGCCAAGTATTCCATGGCCAGTTCAAGCTTGGGCTTTTCCACAAAACGCTGCACAGCAAATGCGCCGTTAATTTCGTCGACAGGCGCACCTTGCTGAATGTAACCAAAACCAGTCTCGGGTGTGCTGGGCGTAATACCAAAACAAGTGAGCCAGCCCTTGCGTGCAGCGGCCACGGCTTGTTGCGCAATACGCACAAACTCGGCAACCGGGTTAATTAAATGGTCGGCCGGCAACACCAACAGCACCGGGTTTTCAGCGGGGTAACGGGCTTGCGCCCACTGCGCAGCCAAGGCAATGGCTGGTGCAGTGTTGCGGCCTTGTGGCTCCAGCAACTGGTGCAGGGCCATGTTGCCGCCCTCGCTTTGCAACACAGGCATGCATTCGTCTTGCAGCAGGAATTGGTAACTTTCATTGCTCACCAACAACACATCGTTTGAGTCAGCAGCTTTGGCCACCGCAGCGGCACGCCGCACGGTTTGCGCAATCAGGCTTTCCGCACCCACTTTCAAAAATGGCTTCGGAAAGTTTTTGCGCGACAAAGGCCACAAACGGGTGCCTGCGCCGCCGCATAGAATTACAGGGATTACTCGGTTGCTGTTGCTCATCATTCACTCATTCCTGAAAATACGCTTTCGTGTGTGTATGCACCTGCGGGTTGTTCAACAACTCGTCCACGGGCATCCATACATAGTCGTTGTGTTGCGCTTTGGGCAAATGATCCAAACCACCCAAACCTGGCAAATGTTGCTCCGCATTCAAGCGGTGGGCCAACACCACGTAATGGGTGGTAACACCCGGAAGCCCTGCAAAATTGTCAGTGTAGTGGTGTTCGTACACCCCGCCTAACAAAGCCTTGCTTCTTGATTGGGTGCTTACCCCAAGTTCATCGCGAACCAAGCGCTCAAAAGCCTGCTGCAACGTTTCACCCTTGCGCACTACACCACCGGGCACAAACCAGCAGTGTTGTGCGGGCTTGTTGTTTCGCCAGCCCAGCAGCACCTCATTGCGCGCATTGGTCACAATCAAATCGATTGATACCAAGGGTGTGCGTTCAACTACCTCGGCCCATTGCTGCGGGTTCCACCACATCACTATGCTTGCCTCAAGCCTTCCACATTCTTCAAAAACCAGTCATAGGTTTTCTTCAAACCGGTATCCAAATCAATGCTGTATTGCCAGCCCAAACTTTTTAAACGGTCTACATTCATCAACTTGCGCGGGGTGCCATCGGGCTTGGTGATGTCGAACACCAACTTACCTTCAAAGCCCACCACACGCTGCATGGTTTCTGCCAGTTCGCGAATGGTGCAATCCACACCAGTGCCCACATTGATGTGGCTCAGCATGGGCTGTGTATTGGCTTTGTAGGTTTGTTCATCCAGCAGCAGCACATGCACACTGGCTGCGGCCATGTCGTCTACGTACAAAAATTCGCGCATGGGTGTGCCTGTACCCCACACCACCACCTCGGTATCGCCGCGCAATTTGGCCTCATGAAACCTGCGCATCATCGCCGGAATTACATGGCTGTTTTCGGGGTGAAAGTTGTCATTCTCGCCATACAAATTGGTGGGCATTACGCTGCGGTAATTGCGGCCATATTGGCGGTTGTAACTTTCACACAATTTAATGCCCGCAATTTTTGCCACGGCATAGGGCTCGTTGGTGCATTCCAAGGTGCCGGTCAGCAAGGCCGTTTCTGTCATGGGCTGCTCGGCCAGCTTGGGGTAAATACAGCTTGAACCCAAAAACAACAAATGCTGGCAATTGTTGGCATGTGCGGCATGCACCACATTGCATTCCATCATCAGGTTCTGAAAAATAAACTCGGCCGGGTAGGTGTTGTTGGCATGTATGCCACCCACTTTGGCGGCTGCCAGCACCACGGCGTCGGGCTTCTCGGCTGCAAAAAATTCATTCACCGCAGCCTGGTTGCACAGGTCGAGTTCGGCGTGGGTGCGCACCACAATGTTGCTGTAGCCCAGGGCGTTCAAGCGGCGCACAATGGCGCTGCCCACCATGCCCCGGTGGCCTGCCACATATATTTTTGAATTGAAGTTCAACATGAATGGCAGCCTTTACTCGCGGCTTACTGCAACGCTGTAGCCGTGTTGCTTCAACAGGGCGTGTTGGCGTGCGGCATCCAGGTCTACCTGCACCATTTCTTTCACCATTTCATGCACGGTAATTTTCGGTGTCCAACCCAATTTATTTTTCGCCTTGCTGGGGTCGCCCAACAAAGTTTCCACTTCCGCAGGGCGGAAGTAGCGCGGGTCTACCTGCACAACCACATCGCCTTCTTTCAGTGCGGGTGCCTTGTCGCCCTGCACTTTCACCACAATGCCTTTTTCATCCACACCACTGCCTTCCCAGCGTAACGTTACGCCCAACTCGGCTGCAGTCATTTCAATAAACTGGCGCACGCTGTATTGCACACCAGTGGCAATTACAAAATCGTCCGCCGTTTCCTGCTGCAGCATCAACCATTGCATTTCAACGTAGTCTTTCGCATGGCCCCAATCGCGCAGTGCATCCATATTGCCCATGTACAGGCACTGCTCCAGGCCCACTGCAATATTGCTCATGCCGCGGGTAATTTTTCGGGTTACAAAAGTTTCACCACGGCGTGGGCTTTCATGGTTAAACAAAATACCGTTGCAGGCATACATGCCATAGCTTTCGCGGTAGTTCACCGTAATCCAGTAGGCGTACATTTTCGCCACAGCGTAGGGGCTACGGGGGTAAAAAGGTGTGGTTTCTTTTTGCGGAATTTCCTGCACCAAACCATACAACTCTGAAGTACTGGCTTGGTAAAAACGGGTTTTCTTTTCCAGGCCCAAAAAGCGGATTGCTTCCAGCAAGCGCAGCGTGCCCATGGCATCTACATCGGCCGTGTATTCCGGGCTTTCGAAACTCACCGCCACATGGCTTTGTGCGCCCAGGTTGTACACCTCGTCGGGTTGAACCTGCTGAATAATGCGGGTCAAGTTAGAGCTATCAGTGAGGTCGCCGTAGTGCAATTTAAAACGGGCGTTTTCAACATGCGGGTCTTCGTAAATGTGGTCTACGCGCTGGGTGTTGAACAGCGATGCACGGCGCTTGATGCCATGCACTTCGTAGCCTTTGCTCAACAAAAATTCAGCCAAATACGAACCATCTTGCCCGGTGATACCGGTGATCAACGCCACTTTAGTCATTGCAGGGGTGCCTTGCTTTAATTGAACTCAAAGCGAAAGCTTAGGTGAACCAGAGTTGAATTCCAAGTAGAGCACCACATAATTTAGTATTAAATATAATTTGTTATTTTCTGTATACAATTTATGACTGATATAAAATACCTTTATGGAATAAGTCGCTGCATGGCCAACGAGTGTTTAAAGAGATATTGACTCACCTACGCTGGCAAGGTCGAGGGAATTTCAGAGCGAATCTTGCACAAACATACCCAAAAAAGGTATTATCGTACCCATTATGACCCCAATTTCAATATCAGACAGTCTGTTCTCCAAAACACAGCAAAAGGTGTTGGCTTTGCTTTTCTTGCATCCTGAACGGTCTTTCTATCTCAACGAAGTGGTTCGACATGCCAATGCTGGCAAAGGCGCCGTGCAGCGTGAACTGCTTAAACTGGAATCCTCCGGGCTGGTTCTTTCAACGCCACAAGGCAACCAAAAACACTTTCAAGCCAACAGGCAGAATCCGGTTTTTTCTGATCTTCGCTCCTTGATCATCAAAACGTTTGGCATACGGGAAGTCATCGCGAACTGCTTGCAAAATCACGCCACCAATATAAACCGTGCGTTCATATTCGGGTCTATCGCCAAGGGAACAGACAATTCAAAAAGCGACATTGATTTGATGGTAGTTAGCGATCAACTTCACTTCCATGATCTTTTTGACATACTTCAACCTGCGGAACAACTTCTGGGGCGAACCATTCAACCCACGCTGTATCGCACACAAGAATTCGCAGAAAAAAAGGACACAGAATTTATGCGCCGAATTTTTGACGCACCAACCATTTCCGTCGTCGATGTGATTAATGAACAAAGAAAATAATCCGTTTGATAATTTGCTCAAGATAGGGCAACTAAAACGAGAGGCTTTTATTCAAGCTGAATTTGACGGACTCGTTAGCACCGCAAATCGTAAACTCCACGATTCCAAAAACGCCAACTTGTCGAAAGACAGTCGCTTCGATCTTGCTTACAACGCAGCACACTCGCTCGCTCTGGCAGCGCTTCGCAAGGCGGGATATCGCTCAGAAAATAGATACACCGTTTTTCAGTTACTCGAGAGTACCGCTGGTCTGCCAGCGTCTATTTGGCGAATATTCGCCACAGCGCATCAAAAAAGAAACCTTGCAGAATACGAAGGTTTCACTGAGATTGAATCGTCATTGTTGGAGGCACTGATCAATGCGACTGAGAGACTCAATTTGGTATTGAGGAACACAAATTGAACAAAGAAATTCTCAAGAACCAACTCGACCTGGCCACCCTGGTTCGCACCCAGCGCCTGCAAGCCGGCGCCAAGGGCGGAAAAATGACAGCCCAAACCCTGGCGGAATTGGCGGGCGTTAGCCGCGACACTATTTTTCGCATTGAACGCGGTGAAGACGTTTCCTTTTCCACCGCCATGGCTGTGCTGCGGGTGTTTGGCCTGGGGCTTAGCGCAGCCCCCGTTGAATGGCCCACCTTGAACACGGTACATCAACACTTCAAAACCCTGTGACTGCGCACCAACAAATTCAAACACTGCAGGTGTTCAACGGCGGCAAACCCTGCGGTTGGCTGGGGCAAACGGCCAGTGGCTTTTGGTTTCACTACAGCAGCAACACGCCACAACAACACTGGGTCAGTTTGCTGATGCCACCCAGCAACAATTTTTATCAGCAGGCCGAGTTATTCCCAGTGTTTGCTCAATATGGCAGCTCGCTGGCTGAACTGCACCAGTGCAACGGTACACAGTTGGGAACGCTCAGCTTTGCCAACCCCGACAACCCGGTGGTTAAACAGCCCCTACGCACGCCACCGCCATTACTGCCAGGCCAAAGCTCCCTGATTGCCAGGCAGCACGGTTCGCAACTACGGCGCAATTTCGCAGACACAGTGGTTCACCACGAATGCACATGGGCCCTTGTTCTGCAACTACGGGCGATCAAACACCAAGCTGACCCCAACAACCGCTTGCCAGCACTGCGCTGGACGCTGCAAGCGCAACTGTTAAATGGCCATGTGCAACACCCCAGGCCAGACATGGATGTCTACCAGCAACTACTTGGATTTGAACCGCTGACCAGTGTTCTTAACTTGAACGAGCGACAATACGAGGCAATTACTCAACAAACTAACAAGCTGGCTTTAGTGCTGGCAGAAGTGGCACGCACCTACTGTAAAAACGCCGCTAGTGAAATCGAGCTGATTCATCGGCTTCTGCCCCTACTACATACGGGGAGTATTCGGCCACATCTTGTTTACAGCCATCGCGACCAAAGAGAAAAAGCTGACCGGCCAACCATTATTGGCTTTGAATACCTGAGAGCTAACTGCTAACTCCCCGCAATTGCGAGGTACGATAAATTTTTCCCGTCAAGTAGATAAGCATTGTTCAAACTTTAACAAAACTTAGCTATTCTTAAGCCTCAACTGCGCATGCTGACCGTTACACAGCAGGGCGGTAGCGTGCCTAAAACACAGTAAAATGACCAGCCGACAAGCCAAACTACAAGAAGATACCTACTACCGCGTCATGCGGTTGCTGGACGAGAACCCCGACCTTACCCAACGTGAGCTAGCCGAAAAGCTTGGCGTCAGTGTTGGCGGATTGAACTATTGCTTGAAGGCCTTGACTGAAAAAGGCTTGGTGAAGATGCAAAACTTTGCCAATAGCAAAAACAAGTTTGGATACATGTATGTATTGACACCAAGCGGCATCGCAGAAAAGACCCGACTTGCCAGCGCATTTTTAAAGCGAAAGATGGAAGAATACGAAGCACTGAAAGCTGAAATTGCAGCTGTAAGATCTGAAGTGCAAAGCGCTGATAAACAAAAAACGCACAGCCAGCATTAAATACGCTCAGCGCACCAATTTCCGCCACCGCCTATCACAATAAAACCCACATCTAGCCTGTCAAAGGCCCTCGCAAAAGCGACAGACACCTTGTGCCATTCAGTACCGAACACTTGAAAACCACCATTCAAAATAAATTATCCAGCGTTGGGCTAGATGGCTCAAAGGACCCAACCTCGTCTGAAAAAAGCAAGTCTGGATTATCTAAAATCCTTAAAAACTCTGGCTGGATGGCCGCAGAGCAAGTTATAAGACTAGTTGCGGGTCTATTTGTGGGAATCTGGATTGCCCGCCACCTAGGTCCAAGTTCTTATGGCTCCCTAAGCCTTGCGTTGGCACTATCCACCATAGTTGGAATCTTCGCAACTTTAGGGCTCAACCGCACAGTGGTTAGAGAACTGACATTACATGCGAATGAAGAAAACTTCGGAAAGCAAATTGTGGCGTCCGTACTCGCCTGGCGGTTGCTATTTTCATTTATCTGTTACGCCGTAACTGTCGGGATAAGCCTAGGTTTTGGACAAGGCGACCCATTGTTAGTCGGCATTGTAGCCGCAAGCATCTCGTTCACTTCGTTTGATGTAATCGATCATTATTTTCAATCCAAAACAGCCTCTCGTTACAGTGCGATTGCGCGCAGCACCAACTTCTTCTTGTTCCTGGGGATTAAATTAGTATTGTTGCTCAGCGAATCTGATGTGGTTTATTTCGCTGTGGTAACAGCTCTAGAAGCCATGGGTAATGCCGTTGCGCTGTGGTTTGCATGTCGGACGTATGGCATCAGGCCTGGTATTAAAGATATCGACATGCGCCATGGCTGGAGCATGATTATGCAAAGCTGGCCCGAACTTTTCGCTGGCTTTGCCTGCCTGGTCTTCATGCGAATTGATCAAATCATGCTGGGAAACATGATCGGAAATGTCGCAGTTGGGGAATATGCAGTGGCTTCGCGACTAGCAGAAGCATGGTATTTCATTCCTGGCGCATTGGTTGCTTCATCCTTCCCTGCCATAGTACGCCAACGAACACAGGACTCCGTACTGTATCTAAAACGCCTTCATCAACTCATGCTTGCGATGGTTGGTATTTCTTATTTAGTTGCTGCAGTTGTCACCCTTCTCGCACCTTGGGTTATTTCCACACTTTTCGGCGAGGCTTATGCCAGTTCAGCCGCCATCTTGATCGTCCTAATTTGGAGTGGACTTTTTGTTTCTTTGGGCACTGCATCTGGTTCTTGGATTATGGCTGAGGGTAAACCTATGCTAAATCTAACCCGAAACGTAGCTGGAGCGTTGGCCAACATTGCATTCAACTTCTACCTGATTCCCCTTTATGGGCCGCTAGGCGCCGCTATCGGAACGTTAGGATCGCTGAGCATCGCTTACTTCTTCAGTGATTTCCTGAATCCGAAAACCCGGCATATCGGCATACTCAAATTGAAAGCACTGCTGTTAATCTGGAAGTAAAACAACCCACCATGAACCTAACCACGCTTTACAAAACCGTACGCTATTTGATCAGCGACCGGCCTTTGCCCTTAGAAAAGCCGACCGTACTTCAATTTCCGGTAATCGACATATGCAACTCCCAGTGCCAAATGTGCCGCATATGGGAAAACAAAAAGTCTGATGACCTAACACCAGAGCAACTAAGACAAGGGCTACGTAACCCTCTATTCAGCGAAGTAACCGCCATCGGATTAAATGGAGGCGAACCTACATTGCGCAAAGACTTGGGTGCTTTGACTTCTGTGTTATTCGAAGAATTACCAAAGTTAAAGTCCATCTCTTTAATAAGCAACGCATACAAATATGAAGAAGTAATTGCCCGAATCACCGACATCGGTGAAGTTGTCAAGAAACACAATGGGGTACTCGATGTAATGGTCTCGCTAGATGGTTATGGTGAGGTTCATGACAAAGTTCGCGGCAAGCCAGGCAACTTTGAGCGTGCGCAGCATGTTATTGATTACGCGCAGTCTTCGCCATTGGTTAACAATGTGCGAATTGGCTGCACCATAATTAAAGAGAACGTGTACGGACTAAGTGACTTGTTTGAATTTTGCCAAGTTAAAGGGCTATATATCAAGTATCGGTTAGGTATTCCTCACCAACGTCTTTACACACAGAACCTACTTGACCCATACGCCCTAAACGCTGCCGAAAAATATCACATCACGGAATTTTTAGAAGGTTTGATCAAACATTACGAACCAAATGAATCCCAAAGGTTTTTCTATCGGTCACTGATCGATCAAATCATATCCGGCGCCGCACGAAAAGCAGGCTGCGACTGGCAACACCGCGGCGCCACCATTACATCCAAAGGGGAGCTTTTATATTGTGCAGTTCAAAGCAAAGCTTTGGGTAACATAACCACTCAAGACAGCGAACGGTTGTACTTTGGAAATAAAGACCATTTAAAAAGTATCATCCAAAATCACTGCGACAGTTGTAATCATGACTATGTAGGCATTCCTCCCAAGAAACAGCATACAAAACAGTTCGTACTTCAAGTTGCAAAAAAACTGCGCGCAGAAAATTTACTTAAGAGCATCTACCAGCAGTGGGCTTCAAGTGCCGCGCGGCAGAGTAAGCATTTCTCTCGCAAACTAAACACCCTGAGACAGATAGGGGAGCACACAAAAGATTGGCCAGGCAACAGCCAAAATATCCGGGTGCTTATATGTGGCTGGTACGGTACAGAAACTCTAGGAGACAAAGGTATTCTAGGTGGTGTCATTCAGGCTTTAAGAGAATACCTTGGCGATATAGATGTTGTGCTTGTCTCTTTATTCCCCTACGTCAGCGAAATGACTAGACGCCAAATGAACGACCTCAACGGAGTTCACATTGTTAAACCGGAGCAAGGCGTCCAACTGGCAGCAAAAGCCAACCTGGTGGTGTTCGGAGGGGGCCCACTTATGGCGATTAACGAAACCGCGGACATGCTGGCAATCTTTGAAATGGCAAAAAAAGCTGAAGTGAAAACTCTAATTGCGGGCTGCGGCGTAGGGCCATTAGGCGCGAATTGGCACAATGAAACTATCGGCCTCATACTTAAAACTTCCGATGCACGTATCTTCCGCGATGAACTATCGCGCGATATCGCCTCGAACCTGGGTATAGAAACTCAAGCGGATCTTGTGGCAGAGGACCCAGCTTTTACGTGGTTGCAAACTCAGAATCGAATTGATGTTAAACCGCAGAAAACAGAAACAACCAAAGTTCTATTGCTTGGTCTTCGAGACTTTCCTTACGAGACATACGCCAAACACCTGAACAAGGCACAATGCCTCGAAGCAAAGCAAAGATACGAGACAGCGATAATCGACGCGCTGAACAGCCTTGTAGCAAAGTTTCCCGACCTGACTATTCGCCCTCTACCAATGTGCACGAACCACTATGGCGACGATGACCGTTGGTTTTATCGCAGGCTATTTCGAAATCAAACGACGATCAAGCCACATCTTGACTTGTCTCTACTGGGTGCCGAATTAACTCCAGTGGAATACTGTGCAGCCTTCAAACAATCAACTGCATCGCTTACCATGCGCTTCCATTCTGTCGTTTTCTCACTCGGGTTGGGCACGCCAACGGTAGCGATTGACTACACCCTTCGGAAAGGAAAAGTTCATGCGCTGGCAGATCGTTTTGGTGTTCCAGCGCGCAGCCTTGATGAATTGGATGCTTCTTTCATAATCAGGGAAATCTCCAACCTACTTGAGAAACCCAAAAATCAAGCAATAAACTTTAAACCCACATTTACCAATGCGATGGCAGCCGCACTGCACAGCCTGAATTTTCCAGAACGTATCGAATCAGAAATAGAGCAATGAAACCGCTTCGAATTTTACATGTGTGCACTAGCGACAAGATAGGTGGAGCAGCGCGTGCAGCCCATCGCTTACATTTAGCTCAACGTGAGGCTGGGCTTGATAGCCATATGCTTGTTTTACGCCGCAGTGAGACCTCACCATTTGTTCACGCGCCCCTTGGCAAATTCGCCCAGCTAAGTCATCGATTGAAGCTAGCCTTGGCCGAACGGATTATGGACCTGCAGAAAACACCAACTAATCAGGTGTTTCATTCCGCAAATATATTCGATAGTGGTCTGGGCAAATGGATTAACGATAGCGATTTCGACATAGTCAACTTGCATTGGCTTGGCGCAGAAATGTTATCAATTAAAGAAATAGCGCGTATACGCCAACCAATTGTATGGACCATGCATGACATGTGGCCATTCAGTGGTTCCGAACACTATGACGACCTAGACAATCCCGAACGCTATGTGCACGGTTATTCAAAAAACACAAGACCAAAAGGTTATAGCGGGCTAGACATAGATGCAGCAGTGTGGCGACTAAAGAAGAGGGCTTGGAGTGACAAACACTTCCACCTTGTTAGCCCAAGCAACTGGCTAGCAGATTGCGCGAAGCGAAGCGCATTGTTCAAGAATCAGCCATGCAGTGTTATTCCAAACTGCATAGACACAAAAATTTTTAAACCAATCGATAAACAACAAGCCCGCCTGATTCTTAACCTAACGCCTGAGAAAAAATACATTCTATTTGGTGCGATATCCAGCACTACAGACAAACGGAAAGGATTTCATCTTCTTCAAGATGCACTAAAACAATTATCAAAGTTAGACGACATCCGTAGTCAAACGGAATTACTGATCTTTGGATCAACCGCACCCACTCATCCAATTGATCTGGGTCTACATGCGAACTACCTAGGCCACTATCACGATGACATCAGCCTCGCATTATTGTATTCGGCTGCAGATGTGTTTGTAGCACCTTCGATGCAGGATAATTTACCAAATACCCTTGTAGAGGCAATTGCATGTGGAACTCAATGCATCGGATTCGATGTAGGGGGCATAAGAGATCTAATTAAACCAATTCTAAACGGACAACTAGTTCAGCCATACGAATGCACTCAACTTCAAAAATCTATTAAACACCTTTTGAAAAATACATTAAAATCTGAAGAGATAAGAAATGAATCGTTAACGTTATATTCCGAAAAAATAATTACAGAAAAATACATAAATTTATATAAATCTATTTATGATCATGAAACACAACAAAAATAACGACACCAAACCAAAAATATCAATAATAACTGTTGTATATAACGGCGAAGAAACAATAAAATTAACAATAGAGAGCATTATTTCCCACAAAAAAAGCAACAATATTGAATATATAGTTATAGACGGAAAATCTACAGACAATACAAACAAAATACTCAAAAGCTATTCTGAATACATAGACAAACACATTATAGAAAGGGATGCAGGTATATATGACGCAATGAACAAAGGATTAACTCTTGCATCAGGAGAATTTATTTGGTTTCTCAACTCTGGAGATCAAATCAGCGATGACAGGATAGTTATGGACTTAATATCAAAAATCACCCATAACACACAATTTATTTATTCGGGCGTACAATTAATAAACATAGAAGGGAAGTTGATTGATACCCTAGACGCTCCGCAAAAACTAAGCGTTCGATTGCTTAGCGAAGGAATGCACATATCGCACCAGTCTTTTATCGTGAGAAAAAGCTTAGCCAACCAATATGATTTAAATTACAAACTGATAGCGGATCAGAAGTGGATAATGCAGTGTATCTCAAAAGCAAAAGAAAATGGGCATTTTTTTGATAGACCAATTTCACGATATCTTCTTGGTGGAATATCTGACCAGAGACAACTTGAATGCGTGACAGAAAAAATTAAAATGATAAAAAAAGACTACCCTGAACTTTACAAGGCGAATATTCACAAATATTTTTTAGAAATTATAAAAATAAAAATTAAAAATTATCTCTATATTTTAAAAAAACTTAATGCCAAAGTTAATAGCCAGCTCAGAACAAAAAATTGAATAAATTAAATCATAGATTATTGTTAGCCTCAATCATACTGCAACCACTAGTCAATAGTATAACGGGCATCTCTATAAAAACAAACTTACCCTCCATCATTGGACCGGCATTCTTCTCTATTATTTTTATCTACCTCCTAATCTTACTAGCAACAAAACTAAATATTGCCAGCCTTTTTACACTAACAATAACAACTTCGTTATATTTCGTTCATAGCATGAACGGCAATTCTGACGCTTCAGACATTCCTAATTACATTAAACTTATACTACCTGCTATTATTTTTATTTATATAAAAAATACGAAAATTACAAAACCACAATTTGAAAAAATTAAAACATATATCGAGGCTTCCATACTTATTTATGCGGTACTAGTAATTATTTCTTTCCTACTAAGCTATCAGATACAAGAAGGCAAAGGTTACTTTGGTCTTATTTATGCTGGCAATGACCTGATTGCTCTTTTTATACTTTTTGCATCCATGGCTTACTGGGATAGGTTTAACTATAAAAAATCTTTTTTTATAGTCTTAGTAGCACACATTTTAACATTGTCGAAAACAATTCTAGTTTACCCGCTAGTCTTTGCTGCGGGTCAACTACAGAGATCAGTGGCACGCTCGGTTTTTTCTTTAACTCTAGCTATTACAATAATTTACTTTTTTTTCGAAAAATATTTATATATTTATATTTCCAACTTTATACCGAATCTAAGCTCAGCGTTCGACTTACTAGATCAAGACTTTGATGACTTAGCCAAAATTGTGACCTTCGGTAGAACCAGCTACCTCGAAGACGCCCTCTCCTTTATAAACTCTGGATCATTTAATTGGCTATTTGGAGTTGGTGCAAATGGAGCAGAGAGCGCTCTATTTGGGAAAGTAGGTATTGAAATGGACTTCTACGATGCTTTACTTATGTATGGTATTTTTGGGGTTTTTTATTTAACTCTCTTTTACTACTCCCTCCCTTTATTATGTAGAAATATAAATCCACTATCAAAAATAATCTTCCTGTTAGCCATCACCTATTCTTTTTTTGGCGGCCATTTCTACAACAATCCCATGGTTGGTTTTTATTATGGTTTATTTATCGGTCTAGCTTATAACCGAAGCTTGAACTTTAATACAATAAAAGCAATGAATTCAATCAGTATCAATCCATCTTCAACGCCACAAAGAAATGATAAAGATAGCGCTTATTACCAATAATCCCGCACCATATCGAATACCTGTTTTTAATTTGATAAAGAAATTCGACCTTACAGTCATTTATCTCGCTAGACGTGAGACCAATCGTAACTGGTCAACTAAAAATTTGAAGCACAAACACTATTATTTGAAAGAAAATTTTCACTCCCACTCAGATGGGTATAACTTTATTCACAACAATCTCGACATATGGAAAGTACTAAACAAGAATAACCCACATATTGTAGTAACAACAGGCTACAACCCTAGTCATTTATATGCATTTATTTGGTCTGTCTTAAAAAGAAAACGTCATGTTTGCTTGACGGACGGAACGATCAGTTCAGAATCTCATCTCAGTTTTGTACACAAGATTATTAGAAAAATCTTTTTTTTTCGAACCCATGCTTTCATCGGCGCTAGCAATAAGAGCATCGAACTATTTCTTTCATATGGAATACCGAGGAAAGAGATTTTTCGCAGCGGACTTTGTGCTGACAACTCTTATTTTTCAAGCTGCACTTATACTAAATACGATGAGAGACCTTTTGACCTGATTTTTTCGGGCCAATTTCATGAAAGAAAGCTTCCTTTCTTATTTACTGAAATCTGTAAGAGAGTAAATCATGCTCGGGGAGGATGCAGAATAATTTTGATCGGCGACGGCCCTCTGCGAGAAGAAATTTTGGAACAACTGTCATCACTTAGAATAGAGTTCGACTATCCTGGCTTTGTTCAACAAGAACTTCTCCCAAAGTACTATAGCGCTGCCAAAGTTCTGTTATTCACAACCAGATTAGATCCTTGGGGCGTAGTTGCGAACGAAGCAATGGCGGCTGGCACACCAGTGATCACCACACCGTACGCTGGCGTTGCGGGCGAATTGGTTATTGACGGGGTTACAGGTGCAGTATGTGAACCCGACGCTGAGATTTGGACATCTGCTGCAATGCGCTTATTAGAGGATCGGAATCATTGGGAGTTATGTTCAGCAAATGCTAGGGAAATTGTCGCCTCATATACCTATGAGGCTGCCGCTGCAGGAATCGAAGCGGCATGCGAATACGCACTGGGCAGGTAGAGGCAGTGTTACGCATACTAGTGGCGCACAACTTCTATGGCTCCTCAGCCCCCTCAGGCGAGAATCAGGTGTTTCTCGCAGAAGTTGCGATGTTACGTTCTCGTGGACATGAGGTGCTTGAGTTTACTCGCCATAGCGACGAGATCAGACAGAAAGGGGCACTGGGTACTGTGATCGGTGGCTTCTCGACACCTTGGAACCCAAGTATGGTTCGGCAGTTGAATTCTGTGCTTAAACAGTACAAGCCTGACATCATGCATGTTCACAATACATTTCCCCTTCTATCCCCCAGTATTTTTCACGCGAATGGCTGTAAAGCCGCTAAGGTCCTGACTCTTCACAACTACAGGCTTCTGTGTGCCTCAGGCATTCCTATGCGGCAAGGGAAAACATGTACGGTTTGCCTAGATAACCAAAGCAGCTTTCCCGCGCTTCAATACGGATGCTACCGAAATAGCCGATTAGCAACCGCACCCCTGGCCCTAAACATTGGCCTACACCGCATGTTGGGCACATGGCAAAACAATGTTGATGCATTTATAACACTCTCAAACTTTCAACGCGAATTGATGGCACGATCCGGCCTACCAATCCAAAAGCTCCACATAAAACCTAATTTCTATCCTGGCATGCCATCTGTCATTCCGTGGTCTGAACGTGATGACTTTATTGTGTTTGTAGGAAGACTGAGCGCGGAGAAGGGAATTACCTCTTTACTGGATGCCTGGCGAAAATGGGGAACTAGTGCGCCCGAATTACGCATAGTTGGCGATGGTGAATTAAGGTCAAAACTCGAGGCGCTTGCATTTGGGCTACCAGTTAAGTTTTTCGGGCAGCTTGATAGTGCAGAAGCCCAATCATTGATAGCAAAATCAAAGCTGCTCGTCTTACCTTCAGAGTGTTTTGAGGGATTTCCGATGGTTGTGCGCGAAGCATTCGCATTCGGAACACCAGTTGCGGTCTCTGATCTCGGGCCCTTACCCAGCATCGTAACCAATAATGTCAATGGTGTTTTATTTGAACCGGCAAACTCGGATTCTTTACTACAGTCTGTACAAAGCGCATGGCACTCTGAAAGCCTATTAAAAAAACTCGGCCAATTTGCTCGTCAAGAGTTTGAATCAAAATTCACTGAAGATGCAAATTACGCGACACTCATGGAAATTTATGAACAGGCGCTGAGTTCAGGAATCGGGAGAAAACAATGAAAGTAAATCTTCTGGGTTACAACCTGGATGGTGAGTCAATCAATGATTGCGTACACAGCATCTTCCACAGTATTCAGATGCGAAATGATAAGCACAAGAAGTGCGAGTGGTTAGCCTGCCTTAATCCTCACTCCTATGTAATGGCTCTAGAAGACCAACTCTTTAACCAGTCTTTGCATGATGCCGATTGGCTAATTCCAGACGGAGCAGGTGTGGTTTTAGCATCCCGAATCCTGGGAAATCAGATTAACGAGAGAGTAACTGGATCTGATGTGTTCTATGGACTTCATTCTCTAATGAATACTGCTGGTGGACTGAGTGTATTTTTCTTAGGAGCATCTGAAAGCACATTGCAAGTCATCCTTGAGCGCATGAAGAAGGACTATCCAAACATTCGAGTCGCAGGAACTTACTCACCGCCATTCAAACCAAACTATACCCCAGCTGAGCAAAATGAGATGATTGAATTGATCAATACATCCGCTGCAGACGTGCTGTGGGTTGGCATGACGGCTCCGAAACAAGAAAAGTGGATTAATGAATGTCAATCTAGGCTAGAGGTTAAATTTGCCGCTGCGATCGGAGCAGTTTTCGATTTCTACGCTGGAAAAGTTAAAAGATCACATCCAGCTTTCCAACGTCTTGGGTTGGAGTGGTTACCTCGATTAATTCAAGAACCTAGACGTTTATGGCGAAGGATGTTCATATCAGCACCGATTTTTTTATGGCATGTAGTTAAGGCCAAGTCTTTTGACAGCAGAAAAAATGTTTTATAACTCTATCCTAGTTACCGGAGGGGCTGGCTTTATTGGTTCACACACTACATTGGAGTTGCTTAGAGCAGGTTTCAAGGTGGTTGTTGCAGACAATTTAAGCAACAGTTCATATGAGTCATTAAGGCGAGTTTCACAAATTGTGGGATGTGAACCCGTATTTTTGAACGTTGATGTTCGTGACCGCAAAGCGCTCAACCAGCTATTTAAAAATCATTCGATAGATGCGGTACTTCATTTTGCCGGTCTCAAAGCGGTAGGTGAAAGCGTTTCTAACCCCCTTGATTATTACGACAACAATGTGCACGGCAGTCAGGTTTTGCTAAGTACGATGGCAGAAGCAGGTATTTTCAAATTTATCTTCAGTTCATCTGCTACTGTGTACGGCGAGACTTCTCAGATACCAATTTCTGAGGATTGTCCAGTTGGTCGACTAACAAATCCGTATGGTCGTAGTAAGCTAATGGTGGAAGATATGTTGCGCGACCTAGTCACCTCTGACCCACGGTGGAGAATTGCTGTATTACGCTACTTTAACCCTGTAGGTGCGCATGAAAGTGGGCTTATTGGTGAACACCCACGTGGAGTTCCCAACAACTTACTGCCCTACCTCGCTCAAGTGGCGGTTGGCAAACTACACGAGCTCTCTGTGTTTGGAAATGATTACCCCACAAAAGACGGTACGGGTGTACGTGACTACATACATGTAATGGATTTGGCAGAGGGCCACCTATGCGCGCTGACTGCCATCCAACAGTTAACTGGTTTTAACGTTTGGAATCTCGGAACGGGCCAAGGCTACAGTGTTCTTGAAATAATCGAAGCTTTCGAAAGGGTCTCTGGCCGAGAGATCCCCTATAAAATGGTACCTCGCCGCCCTGGCGATATAGCAACGTGTTACGCGGACCCGAATAAAGCCCAACTTGAATTGGGATGGGTGGCGAAACGCAATTTAGAACAAATGCTTGAAGACGCGTGGCGCTGGCAATACCAAAACCCCAATGGCTTTAACTGAACTTTAATTTGCCTCAATGGCAGCTTTGAACCTGAACACACGCGGGCTCCTTACCCCTGTTTCTTCAAACAAACTCAACGCCCTTCTCAACTTCGCCCCACCATCTCGCGTTACCTGCACCCAGTTAAAACTGGCATCGCCAGGCACGGTGCTGGTAAACAGCGCATCAAACGGCACGCGCAGGTAAATTCCCTTGTCAAAACTTCCCTCACCGAAATCCTCAGCGGATACATTGGTTTTCGTGGCGTATGCGCCAATACGTACACCATTATCAAACACGCGAGAAAGGTCAACCGTAACACCTTTATCGCCTGCCAAATACTGCCCCACTGATACCGTCGCGAGGATATCTTCAAAACCTGTGTCCACGTAGGCGGTAATATGCCCCGTATTAACCGAGTAATTTCTAAAACCAAAGTCTTGTTCAAATGCGCGTTGTTTTACTCGGTTAACGTCTACACCAAGCGCCCAGCGTGAATTCATGGGGCGGTACAAGTATTCCCCCCCTACCCCACCAAACATGCTTTCAAGGTAACCGCCGTACAGGCTGTAAAAATGGTTTTGTGAAAGCTGGCCCACATGGTTTAGCTGCAAATTGCTTAGCTTGGTATCCGACGCAGTGGAGTATTCCCTAAAGTTGGTGCGCACCTGTGGCAAACGGCTGGTACCCCGCTGTGTAAATTTGTCGAAAGTGCCGCCAAGTACATGGTCAATTCGCCCGGTTACCCATGTGCTGTCGGTAAACTCTATTTCGCCTCGTGCATACCCGGTAAACTGAAATAGGTAGCCATTGGCTCCGCCAAAAGTTTGCTCGTAACCCAAGCCCACGCCGCCGTTGTACCAAGGGTCATAATCGGTGTGGACTGGCCTGTAGGTGTAGCTGTTCGGTTCTACAGCAGCCACCGGGTTGCTGTTGGTTTGTTCAACTGGTAATTCGGTTTTATCGGCGGCCCATTGCTTGCGATTTACTACATGCTGAGCTACATCTGCTCCACGGTTTTTGTAGTTGAAACTAAACCAGTTAATGCCTTCAGCCACGTTTTCATGAAGGGCAGCGGTTGCTTTGTCTACTGCCTTGCCCGGGTAGGTTACGTCAGCATTCTTCACGGTTAGCTGTACCTCACTGCCGCGCTGTTGAACACTTTCAACATTCCAGGTGGTTTGCTGCTCCACCAGTTTTACCGTTTTTTCCCAATCAGTGCTCGTTGGGCGCGGGCCTTGAGTAACCACAACAGGTTTGGGATCAGTAATTTTGGGTACTGCGTACTTGCTTACGTTTTCTTTAAACGACAAAGCAAAGCCCATGGTGTTGCCGCGCTGCACGCTCACACTAAGGTCGATGTAATCGTTAATTCGATAAACCGCACCGTAGTTAATGTTGCTGCTTTGTGCTTGGGGGTTATTCAGTGGCTCATTGGAATAATCGTTGCCGTCTACCTCGACTTTGAAAATCAAATCTTGCCAAGGGGTTTGCCATTCAACACCGCCAAACAGGGCTGCCTCGCCGCGAAAGTAGGCGCTACTGTTGGCCTGCCCACCCACGCCAACATCAGGAGCTGGCCGAGTGTCAAATTCATCAGTGATAAACCCAAAAGGGTTTGAAATACCGCCACCACTGGCCATGTTGCCGAAGCCCAAGCCCAGCGTGAAGTCGAACTTTCCGGCACGTTTATTGGCCACAAAATATTCGCTGGAAAACAAACCCGTACCGCCGATATCCCTAAGGCCCATGGCCACTTCAGGAACATAGGCAGTTTCGTCCAGCAGGCGTACCTTGAGGTCTACGCTTTTGTCTTGATACTTGCGGTCGCCACTGAAGGCGTCTGAACCAAAACGGCGGTTGGTAATGATGGAGTATCGAAAACCAGCCTCCAGCCATTCAAAGGGCTGGTAAATAAACGAGTAGCGCGAATACGGCTCAACCCTGCTGGCTGTAATGCTGATGGTGCCTTCCTCGGCCATGCGGGCGCTAGGCATTTGCAGCAAACCTACGGTGCCCCAATCACTACGGGTGGGGCGCACTGTATAGTCAAAGGGCGTGTTGTTGGCCGCTATGGCATCCGCTTCAGGGGCCTCAACCACAGGGGGTTGAACTGTGGTGTCAGCAGGCTGCTTGTAAGCGCCTTGTGTTTGTAAAAACTGCACCAACTGTAAGCTTTCTTGCTCGGCCCAGCCGCTGTTGCGCGCAGGTGCCCACACCCACGCACCGGGTTGCGGCAAGGTTTGCTCAGTTTGATTCCACAGCCCTACATTCAGTTTGGTTACCTCACCGCTGGGTTGAACAAGCCATGCTTGGTCAAAACCCTCACCAAACTGGTACCAACTGCTTTTGGGGAAGCATTGTTCCAGGTAAGCAAGCACGCTTACCTCAGGTTTGAATTCAGCAATACATTGCCCGCTGGTACCCAATACGGCGATGGTGTTGCCCACTGGCTGAAGCACCAATTGGTCATTGTTTTGCAGTATGGGGTCAAGGTTAATTTTGGCGGCTAGCACGTGCCCGTCTTGGCTAGGCAGCAATTGCCGGCCCGTTACTGGTAAGCCATCAAGCAATGGCTGCAAATAGGCAGGCACTTTGCTGGGGCCCATCACGGCCAGTTGAGTTATCAGCTGGGTTTTTTGCAATGCTTGCTTGCTGCGCAGGGCTGCGCGTTGCAACACCATGCCTTCAAGTTGCAGGGCTTGCCCCTGCGCATTGCGTGCACTGCCGGGTAGCAATTGCTGGCGCATCAACAATTCAGAAAGGCGTTCACCCTGCTTGGGCGCATAAATGGTTTCGGCTTGGGCCCAACCCAAGTGGGTAATCAACAAAGCCAGGGCTGCGGTTGTTTTTAGTTTCATGGCTTGGGTACTGGGTTGGAGCGGTACAGCCATTCAATACATGTGGCTGAAGTAAGGCACTGGCTACCGTACACGGGGCTACCGGTGCTGGTAAATGCATGCAGGCTGTAAGGAATATCACTATCGGCTTGCGGTATTTCCTGAAACCACAACAGTGTTTGTTTCTCGTTTTTGGTGGCTTCAACAAGGCGTTTGCGCAGCACGCTATTTTTGGTATTCACCTGCGCCTGAGGAATTGGCGCAAACTGAAGTGCCACTGTTTTATTGAAAATTTGCTGATCGGGCTGGCTGTAAGTTTTACCAGTGGGCAGCTGCACCCCTTGTTGATTGGGCTCAGCCCAAGTGTACTGGGTGTTGCTAATGTAGTTTTTAACACCGGTTAAGCCCACCATGAACCCGTTTTGGGTTCGCAGTAATTCGCGCTGTGAATCGTACCAGGTTTGCACGGAGGGCTGCTGTTGTGGAGTAACTACATAGCCAAGCACCATCATGGCCTGCGCACCCACGGTATGCGCCTCCAGGTACTGTAAGTTTGGGTCCATTTCAAATTGCTCAAACCGATCGGGGCTTGGCGACCCCACCGCTTGAATCATGTCGTAAGCAGCTTTGAAATTTGTGGTGCACGCACTTAAACCCACACAGGCAAGGGGCAACAGCAGAAGTCGAATAATTTTCAGCACAATTGATGAGTATAAAAACACGATAACAACGGGCAAAAAAAAACGCCCCCATCAGGAGGCGTTTTTGTGTGCTGTGGCTTAGTTGGACTGAGAAACAGACACGGGGGCGTTGTTGTCGTCATTGGAAACGGCAATAACAGTACCCAAGGCAGCGGCAACACCCACTGCACCGGCCACACCCAAGCCACCAGCCGCAGCACCTGCACCAGCTGCACCAGCACCGGCGCTTGCGCCAGAACCTGCACCAGCGCCGCCACCCGCACCACCAGCTTGGCCACCGGAAGCAGCCTCACCCGTTGCAGATTGGGCAATGGCTACGCCACTAAAAGCCACCATGGAAATCATGGCCAAAAATTTCTTCATAACAATTCTCCCTAATTAAGGATTCTATAAACGCGCGTCTTTAGAAAATACATCAGATTTCACAATTACGCTACCTTTAAAGGCTTGTTTTTGAACTAAAAACAACCCTACACCCTGTTTTGGTGGGGGCACACCTTTATCGTTTAAAACTCCAGGCTTTCTTCAGCGCCTGGAAACCCTGCTGGCTGTTTTCATCGGCGGCGGCCTTGCGCATGGCAGCGCGCACGAATGCCAGTAACACGGCAAGGAAACCCGAGGCCAATACACTGAGCACTACAATCAAGGCACGCTTGGGCTTGCTTTTGCGCTCGGGAACCGTAGCCACATCCAGCTGCTGCACATTGCCACCGTCTTTGGCTTCGTCGACTTTGGCCAGCTCGAACTGCTTGGCCATAATTTCAAACACCGCTTCCTGGTACTTCACCTCGCGCAGGGCGCGAACATATTCCAACCCTTGCTCGGGCAAATTACCCGCGGACACCAAACCCAATTCACCACCAGTACCACCTTTGTCCAGCTTTTTAAGCTCAGCGCGCAGGCCATTCAATTCGGCCACCACTCGGCGATAATCGGAATTCTCGGGGGTGGCAAAGGTGCGCATGGCACTAAGCTGCACCTCACGCTGCGCAATCTCGGCACGCAGGCGCGCCACAGCCTCAATGGTTACCTCTGCCTGGCTTTTCAACTCCACCAAACCTGTGCGCTCTTGGGTTTCTTTCAGTTTTACCTCAGCATTGGAAAGTTCTTCTTTGGCCTTGGCAAATTGATCTTCAAAAAACTGGCGACGTTGCTGAGCTTCGGTAACGGCCACACGAGTCATCAAGCTTTTAAGTACCTCGTAATAGGCATTGGCCATTTTCGCGGCGAGTTCGGGGTCTTTGTCATCCACTTCAACGGTAATCAATCCAGACTTTTTATCACTAGTCACCCGTACGGCATTGTCTAAGGTGCCGTAGACATCTCCACGCAATTCGGCCTCGTAGTACTCCACCAAATTGAATTGATCGATGATTTGATCCTTCGCACTGCGACTTTGCAGCATGGCAATTACAGTGTCTGCCGTAGTGCCCCCAGTACTAATGCCTGCCAGCCCTGCCAAACCACCCAGGCTGGCCAATGCAGCCGCTGCCCCACCGCCACCACTGTTTTGTGGAGGTAGCAGAGTGGTTTTTGCCGTAAATATCGGAGTTAAAAACAAGCTAACCACAATAGCCACAATGCCAACTACAAAAGGCAAACCGAATACCAGTTTTTTTTCTTCGCCCAGGGTGGTGGCAAGTTCGACCAAACTTATTTCATCGTCGTCAAATTGCTCAGCTTGCCGGGGTTCCATGTGTGAATTCATACCTGCTTACCGTTAGTCTTGAATGGCGTTAACAGCTGCCGCGCCAAGGCCAACCTGATAAAAAATTTGGGAAATATCGATCAAGGTTTTTGTGAGCGATACGCGCTCAAAGTCTTCAGGCACATAAATAGCGTCCCCCGGCAGCGCGCGCTTGCCATACAAGCCGCTGACGAAGGGCACCCAGCCTTGTTGCGCACTGTCTACGGTGCCGTTGGCTCGAATGACGAATATGGAGTCATCATCAGCGCCTTTCGCAGCACCACCGGCCATGCCCAAATAATCGAATACTGTGTTACCCGGCTGGAAGGCATACACGCCTTGGCTATACACCGACCCCAATACCGCTACCTGCCCGGGCAGGGATGGCACAGCCACGACGTCACCATCCACCAATTCAATGGGGGGAAGTTCGGCAATAGACTGTGCATCGGGTTTAACTTCCAGCACCACCCGGCCTTCCGGCTTCATTTTACGCAAGCGCTCCAGGTAAGCGCCCTGCACTTGAGCCTGCTTTTGGGCGTTTGCGGCATCAGCGGCCGAAATGGCCGATGCAGCGTTGCTCGCCTGTGCCGACACCAACATGCGCTCGGCCTGCTCCAAAGCCTTTTGCTTTTGTTGTTCCTGTTCAGCAGCAATGGCGCGGCGGTTGAGCTTGGTGCCAAATAAGTAAGCGTCTTCGGCAAGGCCACCTGCTTTCACAATCACATCGCGCAGGGTTTCGCCGGGCGCAATTTGGTAGTAACCGGGCGCTTTTACTTCCCCGGTTACCTTGATCAATGCCGTTTGGCGAGAGCGTGGAATTTGTGCATCATTCGCGCTGAAAATGGTTACCACATCGCCCGCTTGAAGTTGCATGTTTTGAGCGGGGTCGCCAGCCATGGCTTTTCGCAAATTAAAGGGAATCAGCCTGGTTTGAAGTTCTTGCCGATCAAGGCGCTCGATTACGGCGTAATCCCAATTAATTTGCGCAAGCATAGAGGTAATGGTTTCTTCGACCACCTCAATTTTTTGCTCGCCCTCTTCACCCTGATCTGCCTTATTAAAAAGCTTTGAATCGTCTTGGTTCAACTGGCTGCGCAAATCGGGATCTTTGACCGATTTGCGGGCATCGGCTTTATTGAATTGCACCAAGGCGCCCTTCTTTTTGAAATAGCTGTCTTGAATCAAGGCATCGGTGTTGGGGATCAAGTCGGCAATTCGCATACCTTCGAAGTAGGGGTAGCGCGCTGGCGCTGCCACATTCCCTTTCAAGGTTACTGCGTTTGCGAATTCTCGCCGCGTCTGAAATACGGTGACAATGTCACCGTCTTGAAGGGTCGCCTGATTAAGGGCGCGAGTGTAACTGAGTTGTTCAACGGCTCTGGGTGCTTTGGGGTTGCCAGTGTTAAACCCCTCAATCAGCACGGTATCTTGCCGCAACAAGGTGCGGTCTACACCCGACATATCCAGCACATCGACCAGGTTTTCACCGGGTTTCAGTTCAAAAATTGCAGCCGCAGGGCCCTCTACATTCAGGGCTACGCGCGCACCAGCCTGCGCAATAAACACAACATCGCCAGCGCGCAACTTGCGGTCTCCGTTCAATTCACCTTTGCGAAGTAAATCGTAAAGGTCAAACGTAGCCACAGTTTCGCCACCGCGTTTTAGCTGCACATTTCGAAAACTACCGTTAACGCCTGGCTGAGCAACAGAAAACACCACTGAAGCCAAGGTGCTAGTGCTGTTCACAGTGTGCAAACCCGGGGCAAGGGCTTGGCCAGCCACGTAAATATTGACTCCGCTTAGCTTGCCCAGTGTTGCGCTTAAACTGAAGTTTTTGTAGTACTTGCCAATTTCTGCTTTCAGGAATTCATCCAGATTACGTGCGCGCACACCTGCCACGGGAAAGGTTCCCACGGTTGGGATGGTGAGCTGACCGTCACGATCGACTGTGGCTGTGTGGTTCACATCAATACCACCCCACACCCGCACCAAAATTTCATCACCCGCGCTTATTTCATAATCCGCCGACACCTGGGCATTGTTTTCCCCGCCCACAGCGAATTCGGTTTTCAGGGCTTTGCTGCCAAACGGGTACAGCAACTTGCCGGTGTTTTCAAACACAAAGCGCTGAAAACCGCTCAGTGGGCGCTTGGGAGCCGGCGAAGACTGATCGTTCAACGATTGACCGCTGCCCGGTTGACCCTCCCGATTAGCACTCGACAAAGCCGGGCTTGATTGACCCGGAAGTTGTTGAACGCCGGCTGACGGGTTACCGGCATTTAAACTTGCTGCGCCGCCTTGCTGAAGTTGAATGGCGCGCTGTTGTTCTTGAGACAAATTTACAAAACCAGCTAGCCCCAACCCCTGTTGGGCCCAAGCAGAGGTAGCAAAAACGGAGAAGGCAAGAATACCCAGCAAACGGCCAGTGCGACCTAGCGTTAAACAATACATTGTGTATAACCTGATTGGTAGAGCAGTAAAGATTAGCAGAAACCTGCGTTAATTCAGGGCTTTGGCCTGTCGACGGAAGTAAATACTTAAACGCAGCATGCGCCGGTACATGCGCTGATACACCACAAAGCTGATAACCAGCCAAGCCACCACCATTCCAATACTTTCAGGCCAGAATATGGCGCCCAACATGGGAATGAACGAATACACCCACAAAAAGGGTGACGTGTAGGCATTGCGCTTCCAGGCTGGGGCGCCTGGCATCAGCTTGCGACTAACCACACGACGGTAGATGAGGCTGTGAAGGTGGCTTGCATCTGGGCTGCCGGGGTTGTGCTTGCGTTTGCGGCTTGCGCGCCGGTACACACTGAACAAGGTTTCAATAAACGGATAACCGCACACCAGCAACATGGCCCATGGGCTTACCTGGTCGGGGTTGCGCGTTGCCAAGGCCACGGCCAGCACAGCCACGTAATAGCCCAAGGTGTAAGCACCCGCATCGCCAAGAAATATATAACCACGGGGGTAATTCACGGCCATAAAACCCAGCACCACGGCAGCACCCAACAAAGCCAAATTCAGCACTGCGGTGTCACCAACGCTGTAAGCGATAGACCCCAAGGTGAGCAGCATGAGTACCACCACACCACTGGCCAAGCCATTAAAACCATCGATAATGTTGACGCTGTTGGCGATGCCGGCGACTGCGAAAGCAGTGAACAGCAAACCCACCGGGGCTAGCGCGAGAAACCAATCGAGGCCAGGTACATCAACGCTGCTGACCCAATAACCTGTAATTACCGCAGCCAGGAAACCGCTCAGCATGGTAGCCAAGAGGCGGGCTTTGACTGAAACCCGCTTGGTGAAATCTTCGAGCAAGCCCTCGGCAAATGCTGGAATTGCGCCAATAAGGATAAGGGTGAGCAAAGAAGCGGTACCCTTGCTGAAACCATGGGGCAATGCAAACCACACACCCAAAAAGCCAGCCAACAAGGCAATACCGCCAATTCGAGGGGTTGGCGCCGTGTGGAATTTTTGAACGCCACAAGTGCCGTCCATACTGAAAGTGCCGTGCCAGCGTTTGGTTGCAACAATAATTAAACTGGCCAGAAATGAGCAAGCAAGCCCGCTAAATAATGCTGGCCAGAATATTTTGATGGCCTCGATGGTTTGCATATTTGTATCAACTCAATTATTTAATTTATTTCATCAACCAATGGTTGAACACAGCGGATATATGTTTGTAATTTGATGGCTTTTTTTAATTCAACAAGGCCGCATATTTCTTCAAATTTGGCGACCTTATTGTGCGCTTGCAGCATGTCAACTTGATTACTTCTATGCGCCGAAGTCTAATGCTGGCCTAAATATGGAACGAAGCATTAAGCTCACAATCGACTATCATATCACTCCGCAACAAGGATCTTGGATGCATTTTTGTACCCTGCAAATGCGGGGCTGTAAAAATGACTACAACAGGGCTTTCAATTCAGAATAAACTCGGCAAATCCATCTTGAAATGTCTGAGATTGAACAGCAGCCATAGTATTCAATTCGTTGCTCGACGAACACCACAACAAAACGTGGTGTTCGTCACGCTCAATAAAGGCTCCTGCCAATAGAATTCGTAATAGATCAACATAAATCTCGGGATCTACTACCGTATATTTCGGAACATTAGAGGACAAATTCCGGATTCTATTTCACTGTTTTGGAGTTCAACCCAGCAACCCTTTGTTCGCTGTGCGTGTGGCTTCAAGCTCTTTCTGTATCAAAGCGCCTGTTTGCTTGCTTAAACCTACCGCCTTGGCCAAGGTTTCAAACTGAGCGAGGGCATGAACGGTGTGTTCAACGATTTGCCTGGCTTCGCCCCAATTCGCAAAACCTGCTGCAGCTGCCAGGCCCTGAACGGCCTTCAACGGCGGCGCTTTGCCAAACCCTGCAAATGCCGTGCTGTGCTCACCGTGGGGGTGGGGGCTAAAGGTGACATCGTAAAAAGGTGCTGGCTGCCAGTGGCCTTGGTCGTTTTGCAAAAACGCCCAGTTTTTGCTGTGGTCGTCTTGATTGCTCGCCAGCAAATTGAACACAGCGCGCCGAAATTGAAGCTGAGCTGCCGCAGGCGATTTACACAAGCGCCGGGTTGCCGAAATTAGCGTTTGGTAATCCAGGCTGGGCAAGCGAAAGTCTGCACCCAACAGGCCACAAGCACTGTGCATGTGCAAGCGGCCGGCCGGGCCCTCTTGATTGGAAACCCAGTCAAAACGCTTTAAAGCCAACCAAGGGTACTCACGATTGGCATAACAAGGTTGAACCAAGGTGTGTTGTGCTGGTTCAAGCTGAAGTTGCTCGGCAAGCTGCAAGTACACCGCTTCGCAAATACCTTCCTCGTGGCCCAAGGGCAAACTTGCGGAAGTAAATTTAACCAACCAGGCTTCATCGCCCGCCCTGAATGCCGTGCTGCAGTTGGCCCAGTTGCCGGGTTGCGCATATATCAAGGCCTTGGGCCTTGCTCCACCAGAATTACCACTGACCACCAAGGCTTGCAGCACCTCCCCGGTTTGCCCCTCGAACACGGCTTGGGCTTGTTGGCCCAATTCGGAAAGGTCAATATCGCTTTGCGTTATAGCTGCATATTGTGAATTGGGGGCGTACGCCAAGGCACCCACTGCACCCTGCCCAACAAAGGCCAGGCGGTCCATTTGCGTGAGCAGGTTGGGCAGTATGCCATGCTGGCGAAACACGCGGTCTTGAAGCAACAACCCCCAGCCATCGGGCAGGCTATCGGCAAACACACCATGCAGGCCTTGGTGCGGGCCAGCCTGGGCTTGCTGAAGGGCCAATGTGTTATTCAGCGCGTAAGGCGACAAATTACCAAAGCGGCTTAGGTATTGGTCGTGGTACTGAAAGTAAACGCCTTGCCTGTTTTGCGCCAGGGTGCCCACTTCAACCTGCACACCGGTGGACAAGGTGCGGCTTACATTCAGTTTTTGGATGGGTTTAAAACTCATCGGCCAGCACCTGTTCGATGGTTGTTGGGTGGGCTAAGGTGTTGTTGTGCCGCTGATTAAGCAGCATGGCCAGGCGGTCTATGTTGTCCAGGCACTCCCAAAGCAGCAAAAACTGGCGTAGCGATATTTGGCCGGTGGTTTCAAACTTTTTGATGGTGGGCGCTGGCACAGTGCTAATTTTTTCCAATGCCTGACGAGACAGCTTTTGCTGCTTGCGCAGCCGCTGAAGGTGCTGGGCCAGCTGGTTTTGCAGGTTGATTTCAGTAGACAAACTGATATTCATTTAAGATACAATAATATCCATAAAATCCAATTATAACAACTTATGGACATTATTGTGTCTATTTGCCAAGTGCGTTTTAGTGCGCACGCCTGCGAAAGAAAATACCCAGCACCAGCATGCGGCGGTACAGCCGCACATAGGCCACTACGCTGAAGGCCAACCATGCCAACACCATGCCCAGGCTTTCTGGCCAGAACACGGCGCCCAGCATGGGCACTGCGGCGTAAATCCACATTAACGGGGAAGTGGCAGCATTGCGCTGCCAAGCTGGCGCATAGGGCAACAGTTTGCGGCTAACCACGCGGCGATACACCAAGCTGTGTAAATGGGAAGCATCGGGCGCGCCAGGGTTGTGCCTGCGTTTGCGCGTGGTTCGGCGGTACACACTGAACAGTGTTTCAATCACCGGGTAACCGCACACCAGCAACATGGCCCATGGGCTTACTTCGATGGGGTTGCGCATGGCCAGCATTACAGCCAGCATGGCGACGTAGTAGCCCAGGAAATAGGCCCCAGCATCGCCCAGAAACAGGTGGCCCTTGGGGTAGTTGATGAACAAAAAACCCAAGGTAACCGACACGCCCAGTAGCGCCAGCTGAATGATGACAAAGTCGTCTACACGCCACGCGATGGTGGCCAGCGTAAGCAGCATAAGCACCACCACGCCACCAGCCAAGCCATTGAAACCATCAACAATATTCACGCTGTTGGCAATACCTGCCACGGCAAAGGCGGTGAATATGAGGCCGATTGGGGCAAGTGCCAGCAGCATGTCTACGCCCGGTACATTCACAAAACTGACCCAGTAACCAGTCAGCAATGCTGCGATTAAACCGCTGGCAATGGTGGCCAACAGGCGGGCTTTTACGCTGACGCGCTTGGTAATATCTTCGGCCAGGCCAAAGGCAAATGCTGGCAAGGCGCCCAGCAACAACAGGCCCAACAAGTGTTGGCGGTTGCTGCCCACGGGCAGGAATGACCAAGCCGCAATTAAGCCCACGGCCAGCGCGACACCGCCAATGCGGGGCGTTGGAATGGTGTGAAATTTTTGGATGCCCTGCGGGGCATCGAGTGTAAGGCGGCCATGCCATTTTTTAGTTAATACAATAAACAAGGCCACCAGAAAGCTACATAATAGCCCTACCATGGCCGAAGGCCAGTTCAGGCTTAGCGCCGCTGCTGTTTGCATGATGCTCCACACACATGAAACAGTGCTTGCGGGCAGGCAAGCACATTGTTTTATTTAAGTCATTAAAAATGCCCGAGGCGGCAAATTGCTACAGGTAATATTTCGTAATTATCGCACCTGCTTCATGGCAGGTTTGTGACACAGCACCTAAGGGTGAAGTATACGCCTGCCTTTGTTACACGTGTTACAGCCTTTTGGATTCAGCTAGAGGCCATTAATTGCTAACGGGCGAGTGGAGAATTGGTTGGCATGGCTAGTCCAATTTCTATAAACCAGTTTGCATCAATCGGCCCAACCATCGATATTGCGTAAAGACTCGTCCAACAGATCATTAATCGCTTGGTCTGCAGAGTCACTTTGGGCAACAACATTCGATTGGCGTGCACATTCCTCGGCGAAACCCGGTTTGCGGGTATCTAGCACCCAAATTTGTACCAAACGCAATATTTGGATCACCTTCCCACCAGTTGAATGGCCTGTTTGGCCATGGTATTGACCGACAGGTGCAACAGGTTAAACACCCAGCGGATGGTGGCCACTGAGGCATCTGCCAATGCATAAGTTGAGCGGCCCAGGTAAGCCATGATGGCATTGAGCATGCCAGCTACCTCTTTGGCTTGTTTGTGGCTGGCTTGGGCGTAGCGGGCGAGTATTTCCGAGATCTGATCCAATACCGTGAATGCCCCCGTACCGTAATGGCTCACGCTGAGCAGGCTTTGTGCGCCCAAACGGCTCAGCATGTCGTGAATGGCTTTGTTGATCAGCTTGAGCAAACGCCCACTGAACATGGCACCGGGCATTTTGGCGAGTTGTTCAAACTGCCCTGCTTCCTTGTTGTTGGCTGGGTACAGGGAGTTTTCAAGCTGCTGTTGTTTGCCTTGGGTAAGGCTTTGCATTTGTTTCCAACTGCTGTTGACCATGCTGCCATAGCCGTTGGCCAGCATGTGCTGCATGGGGTTGATTTTCAGCATGCCGGCTTCTAGCAGGTAAGTGCCATGCACATAGGGCGAGTGCACGAAGGGATAGCACGGCACCATGGTGACAATATCCGCTTCGTTGGCCACGCGGTACACATGGGCGGCTTTCATTTTTTTACTCAGGTGCTCGGCATACGGCACCATACCCACGCGGGGTGCGGCCACGGTGTACAGGTAAGAATTCAAGCCCAGTTCGGCGCAAGCCGCTGCATTGAGATTGGCCAACGCACCGCCCAAGCTATGCCCCATGCAGTGCACTGCGGTGGGCTTGAAACCGAGGTTTTGTTGCCTGATGAATTCATTAAGCTGCTGAACGTAGCTTTTGAATGTGGTGCCAAAGCCTTTGTGAATGGCATGGCCAGTGGGGCCAGGGGTAGGAATGGCGTTGATGTCGGTACCAGCATCAGCCCAAGTGGCTGTGCCACGGGTGGCGATGACGATTTCGCGGGAGCGACCACCGTTGAGCTGGGCCATGAAGCCAAAGCCGCTGGGAATGGGGGTGGTGAGACCGGAGGTGGCGGTGATGATTTTGACGCTGTCTTTGGCGACAAACGGTAACGCGTACCTCACCTTATCTTTAAAGTTTCCCAAGGTGATGTCTTTACTTTCATAAGCTTGGTCAGTCAGCTTATAAATTTGACCAGGATTTAATTCCATTTTTACAAAGCTCCATTGTGTTTACAGCGAACAATTTGACTTTCACCACCCTCTTCAGAAATGGAGAGATCGCAATCGAGTTTTAGAAAACCATTGAGAGATTCAGACCCAAGTTCGTAATTTGGCTTTCGGAAATACCAAATCAGATAGTTGATTCCTTGATAACTAACTTTCAGACTCTGAGAAACAACTGGATTCGCCGACAACAAATCTGGTCTTAAGAACCTTCGTTCCTGAACCACATCGAACTTGAAGCGTCCGTCGATGCCAGTTGAAGCGGTGTCGCTGTACTTACCCCCCGCAAACCCACCGCTGTGGAGTTCTCGCGTTACAACCTCGTTGGCCAGCGGCTTTCCTTGCCAATGAATAAACCCTTCGATGGGCGAGCAGTACACAATTTTTCTGAACACAAAGGCCTCCGAGGGGACGGGAGAGAGGGGCAGCAGCAATACCAGAGCAAACAAGATGCGGTACATGGTTTAAGCCTGCATGTTTTGAACAAACGAGCACGCTAGCACTGGGTGGGGCGGGAGGCAAAAACAGGGTTGAGTACGTAATCAGGATGGGGGTTATTGCTGCTGGTTGTTGCTTGAAAATACCAAACCAGATAAACTAGTCAGATAACTAGTCATTTAGGATAAGTTTATGCAAACATGGCCTGTACAGGATGCAAAAGCCAGATTCAGTGAGCTACTGGACACCTGCCTGCGTGATGGTCCCCAAGCGGTAAGCAGGCGCGGCCAAGAACAGGCGGTTTTGGTATCCATGGCTGAATGGGTACGGCTGACCCAGCAAAATCAGCCGGGCGTGAAAGTTTTGCTACTGGCCGAGGAGGCCCGTACGGAATACCTTGTACCCCCGAGAGGGCAGCTTAAGCGCCGAAAAGCCAACGCACAGGAAGGCTGAACCATGTACCTTCTGGACACCAACGTTATTTCCGAACTTAGAAAAGCAAAGCCCCATGGAGCAGTGCTTGCGTGGATCAAGAATATTCCCGAGCATTTGCTTTACCTTAGCGCATTCACACTGGCTGAGATTCAAAGTGGGATAGAAAAAACTCGAGAACAAGATAGCGACAAAGCCGAAGAAATAGAGCAATGGCTGAACAAACTGGAAGCGACCTTTAAGGTACTGCCTATGGATGCAAGGTGCTTTCGAGTATGGGCGAAATTAATGCACCGGGAAACAGACACAGCACTTGAAGATGCCATGATTGCAGCCACGGCCCTTGCCAACCAGTTAACGGTGGTGACTCGCAATACGAGGGACTTCACTCGGTTTGAAGTACCGCTGCTAAATCCGTTCTCTAATTAAGGTTTGCGCTGGGTGCCTGGTCTGAAAACCGAGCGACACATTCATACTGCAGCAAGCCCAAAATTGAAAAGTAAGGTGTTGCTTAACAGGCTATTGACAGGCTCATTTGATGGGTTAAGCGGCTTGAAAGCGTAAAATAAGGACGTTAAAAGCGCCTTACACGGAACAATCACATGCGCCAGGTATTACTAAGAAACGGCAATCGGTTCGCTTGCGAATCCAACACCACCATTCTGGACAGTGCTATTACCAACAAAATTGCCTTGGAGCACAGTTGTAAAAATGGTCAATGCGGTGTTTGCGAGGTCAAAGTGCTAAAAGGTGACACTAAGGCTTTGCGCCCCGAGATTGCATTGGGTGCAGAAAGGCTTGAACAAGGCTATGTACTGACTTGCTGCCGCACGGCGATTTCTGACCTTGAAATTGATGCTGAGGACCTGCCCGAATTGGCTGGGATCAAGACCAAAACCTACCCGGCGCGTATTGATTCAATTGAGAGATTAACCCAATCGATTATCAAGGTTATTCTGCGAACTCCACCCAACGACAAAATTCACTTTTTAGCTGGGCAATACATTTCCGTGATCGGGCCAAATGGCCTAAGACGCAGTTATTCAATTGCAAACGCCCCACGAGCAGACGGAAAAATTGAATTGCACATCAAAAAAGTGGATGGTGGTGCATTCAGTGCGTACTGGTTTGATCACGCAAAGGCAAATGATCTGCTTCGATTCGAGGGGCCGCTAGGCACTTTCTTCGTGCGAAAACCCTTGCCCAAGAAGTTGATTTTGCTGGCAACCGGCACTGGCCTTGCCCCGATTAAAGGCCTTCTTGAGCATATAAACACACTACCCGCAAATGATTTGCCTGAAATTCATATGTATTGGGGAAGCAGGTTTGCGGAAGACATTTACATGGACCTGGCCCAACCTTCTTCCTCAAACTTAAAGATTCATGTGCTGCTTAGTCGGCCCGGAGAGGACTGGATTGGTCGCACAGGCCATGTTCAGGAGGCGGTATTGACTGATCACAGGCATTTTAATGAATGTGCTGTTTATGCTTGCGGCTCGATCAAAATGATTGAATCCGCCAAAGCGGCCTTGGTGAAAAGTGGGTTACCATCCAACAAATTCCATTCAGACGCCTTTGTGAGCTCAAATTAATGAAAGCCGTAATTCTGGCCGGTGGCCTTGGCACACGCCTAAGTGAAGAAACCAGCATTAAACCCAAGCCGATGGTGGAAATTGGTGGCATGCCGATTTTATGGCACATCATGAAAATGTATTCACACCATGGCATTAACGATTTCGTGATTTGTTGTGGCTACAAAGGCTATGTGATTAAAGAATACTTTGCGAACTACTTTCTTCATCAATCAGACGTTACGTTTGACATGCGCAACAACACCATGGACGTTCACCACAAGCGTGCCGAACCATGGACAGTTACGCTTGTTGATACTGGCGAGAATTCAATGACTGGTGGACGCTTGGGCCGGGTGCGCAAGTACATTGAAAACGATGAAATGTTCTGCTTCACCTATGGCGATGGCGTGGGCGATATCGATATTGGTGCATCCATTGCTTTTCACAAGCAGCATGGCAAAGCGGCAACACTAACCGCCACTTACCCTCCAGGGCGCTTTGGCGCACTGGATATTCGTGAAGGCAAAGTACTTAACTTTAAGGAAAAACCCAAAGGCGATGGGGCGATGATCAATGGTGGTTTCTTTGTATTAAGTCCCAAAGTTTTAAGCTACCTTGGTGGTGATGACACTATTTGGGAACAGACGCCATTGCAAAAGTTAGCCGGGGACGGTGAACTGATGGCTTTTGAACACCAAGGCTTTTGGCAACCCATGGACACGCTACGCGACAAGCACTTGCTGGAAGAATTGTGGGCCAGCGGCAAAGCACCCTGGAAAAAGTGGGACTAAAAATGACGGGCTTCGTGAATGCCGATTTTTGGAAAGGAAAGCGGGTATTTCTGACCGGCCACACCGGTTTCAAAGGTGGCTGGGCTGCACTGTGGTTGCAACAAATGGGTGCAGTTGTGAAAGGATTTTCATTGCCACCGCCCACATCGCCTTCTCTGTTTGAACAGGCCCAGGTTGCCGAAGGCATGGAAAGCGAATTTGGCGACATTCGCGATTTAGCTACGATTACCAAGAGTATGGCGGCTTTCAACCCAGACATTCTGATTCACATGGCGGCGCAACCCTTGGTGCGGCTAAGCTACCGGGATCCCGTTGAAACTTACGCCACCAACGTAATGGGTACTGTGCATGTATTTGAGGCAGCACGGAAATGCGCGAACTTGGAAGCGATTGTAAACATTACCACCGACAAGTGTTACGAGAACCGAGAGTGGGAATGGGGATATCGCGAGAACGAACCCATGGGTGGACACGACCCCTACAGCAACAGTAAAGGTTGTGCAGAGCTGGTGACCAGCGCTTACCGCAAATCGTTTTTTAACGCCCCCGGAACACCTGCACTGGCCAGCGTGCGCGCAGGCAATGTAATTGGCGGTGGCGATTGGGCTGAAGACAGGCTAATACCCGACATTCTCAGGGCCTTTGAAAAGCAACAAGCTGTCGTGATTCGCAACCCCACTGCAACCCGACCTTGGCAACATGTGATGGAACCACTTGCTGGCTACTTTGTGCTGGCAGAACAGCTTCACGGCGGGAAGCACCCAGAGTTTGCGGATGGCTGGAACTTTGGTCCGAAAGATGAGGATGTGCAACCCGTAGGCTGGATCTGCGACCACATGGTGAAACAGTGGGGCCAGGGCGCGAGCTGGAAGTTAGACGGTCAACCCAACCCGCATGAAGCCAATTATTTAAAATTAGATATTTCCAAGGCCAAGCGCCACCTAAATTGGCAGCCCAAATGGAATTTGGGCTTAGCGTTGGAAAAGATTACTAAGTGGCACAAGGCGTGGTTGGCTGGCGAAAATGCCCGCGACCTTTGCCTGCAACAAATTAACGAATACACAAATACCCGCACACAGGAAGCAGCATGAGCGAACCCCTTACATTCCACAAAACCAACCCGGAAGCCCTGCGCGCGCAAATCGCGGAATTGGTTCAGCAGTATGCAGATGCAGTACACGCACCCAAGGCGTTCGTTCCCGGTGAAAGTTCTGTACCTGTTTCAGGCAAAGTAGTGGGCGCGCCTGAAATTCAAATGATGGTGGAGGCCAGCCTTGATTGCTGGTTGACCACAGGGCGCTTTAACACCATGTTTGAAGCCCGCTTGGCCAAGTTTTTGGGTGTTAAGCATGTGCTTACAGTGAATTCAGGTTCATCAGCCAACCTGGTGGCGTTTTCAACATTGACTAGCCCTAAGCTGGGCGACCGAGCCATTAAACCTGGCGATGAAGTGATTGGTGTGGCTGCAGGCTTTCCAACCACGGTGAACCCAATTTTGCAGTTTGGTGCGGTGCCCGTGTTTGTAGATGTAGACCTGCACACCCACAATATTGATGCCACGAAAATTGAAGCTGCAATTGGCCCTAAAACCAAAGCAATTATGTTGGCGCATAGCTTGGGCAACCCCTTTAACCTGGACGTGGTCAGCGCACTTTGCAAGAAATATGACCTTTGGCTGGTTGAAGACACTTGCGATGCCTTGGGGGCCAAATACAAGGGGCAAACCGTGGGCACGTTTGGTGACATTGCAACATTAAGCTTTTACCCTGCCCACCACATTACGATGGGCGAAGGTGGTGCTGTGTTTACCAACAACGATGAACTGAAAGTAATCGCGGAAAGCTTCCGCGATTGGGGCCGCGATTGTTATTGCCCCCCCGGAAAAGACAACACCTGCAACAAGCGTTTTTGCTGGAAGCTGGGTGAACTGCCCGAAGGTTATGACCACAAGTACACCTACAGCCACGCGGGTTACAACCTGAAGATTACAGACATGCAAGCTGCTTGCGCATTGGCACAAATGGACCGACTGGAAGGATTCATTGAACAGCGCCGTGCGAATTATGATTACCTGCGCAACAAACTTGAAAGCCTTCAGGATTATTTCCACCTGCCTGTGGCCACACCCAATTCCGAACCATCGTGGTTTGGTTTCCCCTTGGTGCTGAGGGAAGAAAGCGGAGTGAAGCGCGTTGACCTTTTGAACTACCTGGACCAAGCCAAGATTGGCACGCGGTTGCTGTTTGCAGGCAACCTGACAAGACAGCCTTACATGATTGGACGTAACTTCCGTATCAGTGGTGACTTGACCAACACCGACATTGTGATGAACCAAACCTTCTGGCTGGGAGTGTACCCAGGTTTAAGCACAGAGCATTTGGATTACGTGGTGCAAAAGATGGAAGAGTTTTTTGGGGTTGGGTTTTGAAAAACGTGTTTATAACGGGCGCCTCAGGTTTTATAGGAAAACACTTAGCCCGAAGATTGTTAAACAATAAATATGCTGTATTTGGACTTCATCGACAACAACACAAAAACACATCAATGCAAACTTTAGAACAACTAGGTATGCATTGGGTCGGAGCAAATGAGGTCGAGGATCTGTTTGCGAAATTTAAAATTGATTGTGTTGTACATCTAGCAACACACTACGGAAGAAACGGAGAAACCGAGGAGGTTCACGAGTCGAACCTCACTATGCCCCTATTTATATTGAGCAAGTTCTTAGAGCAAAATGGTCAATTATTTTTAAACACGGATTCGTACTATACGAAGGGAGGACGCAGCTATCCTGCGATGCAAGCATACTCAGAGACTAAAAACTTATTTCGAATCCTCGGCGATGACCTTACAAAAAATACAGACTGCAAATTTATAACTGCACGCTTGGAACATGTATATGGTCCAGACGACAACGAGCAAAAACTGATACCTTTTTTAATTAGACAATTCACAAATAATATTGAAAAAATAGATCTTTCATCTTGTGAACAATCAAGAGATTTCGTATTTGTTAACGACGTATGCAATGCCATGCATCTGATACTATCCAATTATTCTTACTTATCACCTGAATGCGTAGAACTGGAAATTGGAACAGGACAAGCGGTGCCACTAAAAAATTTAATTGAATACTTAGCCACTACAATCGGAACTCACACGAAAAGAAATTATGGAGCTGTAAATCAGAGAAATGGTGAAATAAGCTCCTCTTCCGCCAACCTACAATGGACTTCTTCAATAGATTGGACCCCTACAATAAAAATGCATGAAGGACTTGATCTCACAATACACTCATACCTTAAAAACCATCACCAATAATTAAATCTTTGACAAAACCCTTGTAAATTAGATAACCATAAATTAAATAAAATAAATTCAAAATTAAACTAGTAACAATCAAAACTAAAACCCCATCAGCAGTACTGGAAAAAATCAACAAAACGACTGGCGTTAAAATATTTGAACACATACTCACCCAAAAAAAAGGATCGCCCTCCTTTAATCTACAAAAGAAAGCTAGATTCGAAAAAACCAGAACACACAATTGATTCAAAGCAAGAAAAAATAACACAGAACCTTCTACAATTTTTCCCTTAAGCAAAGATATATCCGAGAAATCAATTATAAAAATTAATATAAAAGTCGGTAAATATAAAACAATTGACCAGAAATTAGACTTCCGAAACACATCAATTGCCTGAAGAAAACAACCAGAACTTAACCTTTCAGAAAAGAATGCCGCCTTGGCAATAACCATCATAGAGGCAAGTGTTGAGATCGCCAACACAATGGAATTGGTGAAAGAAAAAGCACCTGATACTTTGCTACCCTCCATCACAAAAATCAGTAATGGCAGCGAAAACCAATAAAAATATCCAGTAACCCAAACCAGGATTAGCTTCCAATTTTCAACAAAATAGACCCTAAATACATTTGAGAACTTCAATGATACCGATGCAAATCTTTTTAGAATAAGCAACCCAGAATTATAATACAAAAATCGACTCAATATAAATACGAATATTGCACTCAGAGATAGCGCGAACAACTTCATGTCAAGCAGAAGAGACAATGAAATAACAACAAACTGCGCCAAGTTAACAAAGGCTCTTTTTTTATAAACTTCCGCAGCCGAATAAAAAACCTCATTCAAAATAGAATACGGATAGAGACCCAAAGTTAAACAAGAAAAAACTATATAAATAACCCAAGGTACTTCCCAACTAACCGTCGATTGAAACTGATCCCCAATAAAAATATAAAATCCCGAAAAACCTAATGCCAGAATCAGTATGATCGATATAATTCGATACCAGACTAAAGAAAAATTTATTTTTTCAATTAATTCTAAATTATTCCTCACATCCTCAACACCAGATGCTTTCAATCTAGAACAATAACGCAACAACAAAAACCCTACGCCACCTTCAAAAACCTGCTGAAAAGCATAAAGAGAAAAAAACTGAAAGTAAAAACCCATCTCTGCTGGGGTTAGTTTATAAGCAACAAGCAATAGGGTTATTGGACCAAGCATTAAACGCAGAAATGCAGATACCCCACCCCAAAGCGATGCGCCATCAAATGCTGAATTCAAATCATTTCACCTCACCACTGAATCGAATTAATCTCAGCGCCCGAAAGATGAACCTTAAATATAAACTCTTATATTTAACAATCCAACGAAACCTAAATAGAAAATTAAATTTTAATTTAGCAGACGGGAATTTTCTCGTTATCAAATAGAATATGTTCGGGATATCTCTGGTATAGATTTCCTCATAACGATCCGACCAACTTATTTCGGACCAGTCATTAACTACCATCGACCGAGCAACGACACGAGACTTGCCACAGGCCATCACATAAAGCGTCAAATATAGTGGCAAAGCAATAGAATGGACATCATTTATCGCCTTTTCTATTTTTTCTTTTTTATATACATTGGCAGTTATAAACATTAATTGACAAAAGTAATTAGGACCCAAACGATCAATCAGTTCAAATGATCCCTCAGTCAGTGATAGATCCTCCCCTCCCTCGATAACACTTCTTCTTTCAGTCAATGACCCTGAACTCACGATTTCATGATTTAAAAATATATGATCGATATCAACTTCATCTATTATCTTAATAATATAAGCAACAGCCTCAATTGGCACATAATCATCATCACCGACAAACCATATGAACTTACCATTCGAAATTTCATAGAGCTTATTTAAATTTCCAAGTAAACCCAGATTCTTCGTATTTGTATTCCATCTCAGGCTACCAGCATATTTCTTTCTAACTTGATCCGTACCATCGACAGAACAATTATCTGATACTATAATTTCTAAATTGTGAAATTTTCTCAGTGCTGGAACAAGCACATCCAAAGTTTTCTCCAATTTATTCTTTCTGTTGTAAGTTGGTATGCATATTGATAATGACAAATTTTTCAACTCTCAGATCCTTTTATCCAGCCTAATCGATGCTAACAACCCAATCATGAGCTATTCATCTACAATTCTATTGCTTATCAGTCTCGAAAAAGACGAAGCTCGCAGAAAAATACTCGCGAGTAGACTGCCTCGTTACTATGATAATATTCAGTGCGTAAATGCTATCAACGGCTCCGACCTACCATGCAATGAGTTTTATAGACATGTCTCAAATCACTTCAAAATCAGAAATAGATTATTGTCACCAGGCGAAATTGGGTGTTTTTTAAGCCATCAGATTGCACTTAATAGATTTCTTAAATCAGATTCTTCTCACGCACTCATCCTTGAAGATGACGTTTCAGTTACCGATGAAGATATTGATTTAATACTTCAAGTCAATGCTACGCTACCTCAACACTCAATATTTATTCCTGGTGGTCAAAACGGGTTACCTAGTCAACGTTATCTTTTAGGAAAACCCACTATTTTCCCTCCGGTATATCGATTACATCCGTTCTCTGGGAAACACTTGTGGAGAACCTGCTGTTATGTAGTCGACCGAGCTACGGCAATACAAATTTTAGAGCGTACCGTTAACTTCACAACAGTCGCCGACGACTGGAGATATTTTTTCCAAGAGACTATTCCTTCTTACTTTTACAGCAATTTAGTCCAGCATCCAACTGATTTGAGCAGCAGTCATATTGAGAAGTTTCGCATTGAAAAATCGAACGACATGCCTCTCGATCTCATATATTATTTAAATCTAATTTCCAGGGCGTATCAAAGATTTAAAAGTGAAGTTATGCGTGTTTTTGGATTGATGTCTGACTACAAACGGCTCTAGTTTGTTGATGAAAAAATCCAATCCACAATTTTTTTCGGATCGTAACCAATCACATTTTTAACTAAGAAATTTTGAACCAAATCGAATCTTTGAGCCGCTACCAAATTCTTTAGAATTTCAAGGTTATTTGCTAAGGTTTCAATATTTAAAGATCCTTCGCTTCCACGCATAATACGCGCATGAACCGTTGGGTGAGGTTCGTTCCCAATCAACAATTCTTCATACAACTTCTCACCTGGCCGCAACCCTGTAATCTGAATTTCAATATCACCCTCTGGATTCGACTCATCCTTCAACGAGAGCCCGGACAACTCAACCATGCGTACGGCTAAGTCATAAATTTTGATGGGCTCACCCATATCCAGCAAGAACACATCCCCGCCCTCCGCCAAAGCGCTGGCTTGAATCACCAGCTGCGCGGCTTCGGGTATCGTCATGAAATAACGGGTTATATCTCGGTGAGTAAGAGTGATTGGCCCACCGTCGCGGATTTGCTGACGGAACAGGGGAACAACAGAACCCGATGAGCCGAGTACGTTTCCAAAACGCACCATAGAAAAAACGGTTGTGCTTGATGTTTCGGCAAGCGCCTGTAGCGACATTTCAGCCAGGCGTTTGGTGGCCCCCATCACATTGGTGGGCCGCACGGCTTTGTCGGTGCTGATCAACACAAAGTTTTCTGCTCCGTGTTTCAAAGCCAGTTTAGCTGTTGTGAAGGTACCGAATACATTGTTGTAAATACCTTCGCTAAGGTTGTGCTCAACCAGCGGTACGTGCTTGTATGCGGCTGCATGGAAGATTGTTTGAGGTTTAAATTTGGCAAGGATACTGTCCATACGGATTTCATCCCGAACGGAAGCCAAAAAGGGAACCAGAGCAATTTGCGAGTTATTGCTCGCTAACAGTTTGTGCTCAAGTTCCTGGTGGATTTGATATAGAGCAAATTCACTTTGTTCGACGAGCAAAAGCTGCGTTGGACCTATATTCAAAATTTGACGACAGAGTTCACTACCAATTGAACCACCAGAGCCAGTCACCAAGACCACTTTGCCTAGAATATTTTTTGACAGCAGTTCAGGGTCAGGACTTACGGGGTCGCGCCCTAGCAGGTCGTCAATATCTAGTTCACGCAGGTCAGAAACACTGACCTTGCCTGTTGCTATTTCAGTGACTCGCGGCAGGGTGCGAACAGCCACTTTACTCTTTGAAATGCTATCGAGAATTTCATTCCTGCGTTTACGACTTGCCGCACTGAATGCCAGCAAAACAGTATTTACGCCAAGTGTTTCTACAAGGCCTTGCAGATCTTTAGGATTAAAAATCTTCAGATCGTTAATGGTTTGTTTGTGTAAGGCCTTGTTGTCGTCAATGAAGCCCACTACACGCATTTCGTGGCTGTTGGCCAGTGCCCCCGCTAGCTGGCGACCAGTGGAACCAGCGCCATAAATGAGCACACGTGGCAGGTTAGCCAGCTGCAATTGGTTTCGGTACAAACCACCCAGCCAAAAACGTGCGAACAAGCGAGTAAGCCCCACAAATACCATCAGTAAAATTGGTTGAATTATTCCTACCGTACGCGGCACACCAGATACACCCATGGCCGTGAAAATTGCGGCGTAAATGACACCGTAAACAGCAATAACTTTTGTGACTGTGAATATGGCGGACAAGCCTGAATACCTGAATATTGCTCGATAGAAACCATTGACAATAAACAGTGGAATCGCAACCAGCAAGCTCATACCCACTGCAGCCATTGGATTCCAGCCAAAGTCAGGGTTGGTCAATGAGATCCAGTAATCAAGGCGTAAATAATAGGCAAGCCAAACGGTTAGAACACACAAGCTAGCGTCCACTGCCAATACGATTAAACGCTTGGCAATGCGAGGTAAATTAAGAACAGGGCTGGCGAATTTTGAAAGAAACATGATGAACGTGTGCCCTAGTGCGAAACGCCGTCGCGTTTAACCACTTTCAGAAAAGTCAGCCAAAGTATCCGCATATCAAAAAGCAGACTTTGCTTTTGAAGGTATTCGTAATCTAGCTGCACCTTCCGGTCAATCGGTATGTCATCACGACCATTCACTTGGGCCCAGCCTGTCAAGCCGGGAAGAATTTGATGCACACCCTTTTCCGTGCGCAATTCAATGAGGTCGTGTTGATTAAACAAGGCCGGGCGTGGACCAACAAAACTCATGTCGCCTTTGAGGATGCTCCACAGCTGGGGCAATTCATCAAGACTTGTTCTTCGTATGAATGAACCGATCGGCGTAAGGTGCGATCGCGGGTCATTCAGCAGGTGAGTTGCAACAGCGGGTGTGCCCACACGCATGCTGCGAAATTTTGGCATTTTAAAAATTTGATTGCGAATTCCAACGCGGTCGCTCCAGTAAAGAGCGGGACCTTTGGAGGTAAGGCGTACAGCCAAAGCAACCAATACAATTGGCAAGGCCAAAATGGCCAAAGCAACAATGCACAATAAAAAGTCGAATGATCGTTTCATCATCGTAGTTTCAGTTGCCCCTGATGCATATACCAGTCGGCCGTTTCTTTCATGCCAGCCTGCATATTGAAAGGGGGCTTCCAGTCCAGTTCTTCACACAAGGCTTGAGGACTTACTGTTAGGTCGCCTAACAGGCGTTGCGCTGCTGCCCGCTTGCCCAATATAGCTGCCAGTGACTCCATAAGCCTGGGCGATATGCTGATTAAGTTGGCTTTGCGGCCAAAAGCCTGCGCCATTTCACGAACCAACTGCGCAGTGGAAACATCGGAGTTGTCTGAAACCAAATAGACTCGACCCTTAGCCTTTGGATGTACCAGGCAAGTCGCAATGGCATTAGCCAAGTTGCCTACAAACACCAAGCTGCGTTTGTTGTTCACCGCCCCCAGGGGCAATGGTATTCCACGCGCAACCGCGCTTAATAGTTTCAAGAAATTGGCTTTTACACCTGGCCCATACACCAGTGGCGGGCGCAGTACGACAACTTCCAAGCCACTTTGCCGACCAAACTCCAACAACTGTTCTTCGGCTTCAAATTTCGAAATGCCGTAAGGATCAATCGGATTCGGTTTTGAACCTGCAGTGAAGTGGCCGGCTTCTCCATTCACTTTGATGGAGCTAACAAACACCATGCGCTTTACACCAGCTTGCACAGCCTGCCTTGCCAGCTGCAAGGTGCCCTCTGTGTTCGCTTGGCGGAATTCAAGCAATGGATTGACCACTTGGTCATTCATCACATGCACGCGCGCAGCAAGATGCACTACTGCAGTACAGCCTTGAAGTGCCTTACGCCAGTCGGTATTTGAACCCAATGCAGAGACCTGAAATGTGTTGGGTTCACGAGAAGGTGATCTACTGGCTTTTACGACAACAGCACCCAGACTTTCGAGCAAGCTGCAAACACGCAGGCCAACGAAGCCGGTAGCGCCAGTTACCAACATACGCTGATCATTCACTTGGACCACACGGTTCTATTGATGTAGTCGGTGTAGCTGAGAACAACGCGCAGAACTTGGCGGGCCACGTGCGGATTCTCGTAATCTTTCACAACCGGAGCTACACCTGGTTGTTCGGCTTTCTGCTCGATTACCACACGAACAGCATCCAGCACACGCGCTTTCTTCAGACCTGACATGATGAGAACGCCTTCATCCATACCCTCGGGCCGCTCATGTGCATTGCGAATGGTAATAGCCTTCAACCCAAGCAGTGAAGTTTCTTCAGTGATGGTACCGCTGTCGGAGATTACGCATGCTGCACCCATTTGCAAGCGAATGTAGTCGGTGAAACCAAACGGCTTCAGGAACTGAATCAGCGGGTTCATACGGCTCAAGTCAAGTTCTGCCAGGCGCTTTTGGGTACGCGGGTGCGTGGATACGATTACAGGGTAGTTGTACTGCTGCGCCAAAGCATTCAGGGTTTCAAGCAGATCAGCCACATTCTCAGGACTGTCTACGTTTTCCTCGCGGTGTGCGCTCACGATGAAAAACTTGCCCTCTTCCAGCTTCATGGTTTGCAACACGGTGCTTTGCTGAATTTTGGGCATGTAATGGTCCAACACTTCCCGCATATGCGAACCGGTCTTGATGATGGTTTCAGGGCGAATACCTTCAGCGATCAAGTAACGGCGCGCGTGCTCGGTCAACACCAAGTTAATGTCGCTTAAATGGTCCAGCACTTTGCGGTTCAATTCTTCAGGTACGCGTTGATCAAAACATCGATTACCCGCTTCCATGTGAAACACAGGTACCTTGCGACGTTTTGCAGAAATGACCGCTAGGCAAGAATTTGTATCACCGTACAGCATCAACGCGTCGGGCTTGACTTGTTCAAGCACGGCATCCGATTTTTCAATTACACGAGCAATGGTTTGCGCTGCATTTTCACCCACCGCTTCCAGAAAAAAGTCGGGTTTGCGAATACCCAGGTCATCGAAAAAAACTTGATTCAATTCATAGTCGTAATTTTGACCGGTGTGCACGAGGGTGTGCTCAGTGTGTTTGTCTAGTTCTGCAATTACGCGACTCATCTTGATGAGTTCGGGTCGTGTGCCAACCAGAGTCATGACCTTAAGCATTCAGGAACCCCCGCACATAGTCGAGTGTTGAGAGCACCTCTTTTACGCCCTGCACATCTAATCGATGCGTGTTGTGAGACGTGTAGTCATCGAATTCGGAGATACGCTGCTCGCCCTCTACAAAATACTTTTTGTAGTTCAGGTCGCGATTGTCTGCTGGGATGCGGAAGTAACGCCCCATGTCTTCAGCTTTGGCCATTTCTTCGCGCGACACCAAGGACTCGTAAAGTTTTTCACCATGCCGGGTACCGATGACTTTAACCGGGTTGTTTTTGTTTAGAAGTTCTTTCAATCCTTGGGCAAGATCCGCCACAGTAGAGGCTGGTGCTTTTTGAATAAAAATATCGCCTTGCTGACCGTGTTCAAACGCATGCAAAACCAGATCAACCGACTCTTCAAGTGACATCAAAAAACGGGTCATGCTGGGGTCGGTAACAGTGATTTCCTGACCATCCAGCAACTGCTGGATGAACAAGGGAATGACCGAGCCGCGACTGGCCATGACGTTGCCATATCGGGTGGCACACACCACCGTACCCCCCTCGGGAATGGTGCGGGACTTCGCAACCATGAGCTTTTCCGCCATGGCCTTTGAAATTCCCATGGCGTTGATGGGATACACCGCTTTGTCGGTACTTAAAACCACCACGCGACTAACACCCTTGGCAATGGCTGCGTTCAGCATGTTCTCGGTGCCCAACACGTTAGTGCGCACGGCCTCCATAGGGTAGAACTCGCAGGAAGGCACCTGCTTCAGTGCGGCAGCATGGAACACGTAATCAACGCCAGTCATGGCTTGCGCAAGACTGTCATAATCACGAACATCACCGATGTAGAACTTGACCTTGTCGCAGCCCAAGGCAATGCGCATGTCTTCCTGCTTTTTTTCATCACGACTGAAGATGCGGATTTCTTTCACTTCAGTTTCGATAAAACGCTTCAGCACGGTGTGGCCAAACGACCCTGTACCACCGGTGATCATGAGTACTTTTCCGTCGAACATGGGGACTCGTCAGTATTTATTGGATTCGGGATTGGCGCATTTTTTGAATCAAATCAGGCCATTTAGGGGCAGTATACCCGCTTGCCTGCTGGAAGCGCTCAGCACATAGTGATCGATCGATGACCAAACTGTTGTCGGGCGTGATTGTGGTTTGTACACCATATTCCTTGGCCACCAACTGCAGCAGATTCAGCTTGGAAATAGGTTCTGCTGCTACGTGATACAGACCGTGTAACTGGGGATTTGGCAGAACGTATTCCATAATGATTCTCGCCAATTCGTAAGTGGGCACACCGGAAAAGACGGCTTTCGAAAAACCTTTCACGCTTCCTTGTTGAGCCAGAAACCATTCAAGCAGGGCAAAGCTTGTGCCCAGTTCATGACCAATAATAGAGGTGCGCAGGGTGATTGCATTCGGGCTGTCGTGGAGCTCGCCAATGTACTTGGAGCGTCCGTACAGATCTTCTGCGTCTGAGGGGTCACTTTCCAGGTAATTCCCTTTTTTGCCATTGAACACACAGTCAGTGCTAATGTGGATCAAGCGAGAACCTAGCAAATTACAGAGCCTCAGCAGGCGATGCGGCAGCATGGCGTTGATCGGCAAGGCAACCAGTGGGTCATTGGCGTGACCAAGCTGCTTGATCAAGCCCACGCAGTTGATGACCACCTCAGGCTTTACCGTCGCAAAGGCATTGACCAGTGAATCCTGATCCAGCGCGTCGAGCCCGGTGAGAATTCCAGACGCCTGAAAACCCGCCAGCTTTGAATGAGGAGTATTGCCGCGCTGGCTACCCCAAACATGAAATTGTTTGGTTTCGCATAACGCTTTGAAAACTGCACTCCCCAGCATGCCTGTGATACCCAAGACCAGAATTTTCATGGTGTGCCCTTGCCCATTGCGCTGAGCGTTTCGGCCAGGTGGCGCGCCTGGCTTTCCGTTTCAAAATATTCGAGGAAATACGACTTTCCATGGCTGCCCATTTTGGCGCGTTCTTCGCTTGTCATCGCCTTGATCTTCAGAATATTTGCTGCCAAAGCAGCACTGTCCCCGGCGGGCGAGACCAGGCCAGCTTTTGCCTCTAGTACCACTTGGGCGCCTTCGCCGTTCAAACTGGCCAATACTGGTTTACCGGCTGCAAGATAGGCCTGTATTTTACTAGGAACCGTTAGCCCGAAAATCGGATCGTCTTCCAGTGAAACGAGCAATGCGCCTGCCCGGTTAAATATTGAGGGCATGGTTTGCATCGAAAACCTGCCCGGCAACTCAAGGTTGCCAAGTCCCCGCTCCTGTTTTTGTTGGAACAACCATTCGCTTTTGCTGCCGCTGCCAACGAGTACGATTGAAATATCGTGGTGATCTTTCAACAATTCAGCGGCATCAACAACGCAATCGAGCGCTTGAACCTGTCCAAGATTGCCTGCAAAAACCACACAGAACTTGCTTTCCAGGGTGGCGAGCAACGGTGCAGGCGCATCCACAAGCGCGTCTGTACTTTGCTCGGGAAAAGAATTGGGCTGATACCGGATCTTGCTGCAGTTTGCATATTCATTCAACGGTGCAATGAATGCTTTGGACTGGGCCAGCAGCAGGTCGCAACCTTTGTAGATCCAGTACACCATGTAGCCCACAGCCGACAGGGCTTTCTGATTACGAACAAACCCAGTGGCCTGTAAACTTTCTGGCCACAGGTCTTGAACCCACAAAGCCAACGGCGCGCGCTTAATCCATTTCAATAAAATTGCGGGAATCGTTTGCGTAATTGGTGACGGTGCATAAACCAAAATGGCGTCGAACTTCAAACCGCGCAAAGCCCATGGCAAGCAGAACATGCCGGCCAAAACAAAAACAAGATAATTCAAGATCAGGTTCTTGGCACCCCCATGCTTGCGCGGCCAGGTGGGAATGCGCACCACAAGCGTTTCACCATCAAACAGTTCACGCTGAACGCCATTGGCCCGGTAGCCTGCGAACACCTTGCCTTCTGGATAGTTGGGTTTGCCTGTGGCAATCACCACCTGGTGCCCCTGCTTTACCAGTGCTTTGACCACGTCGTTAATCATAAAACTTTCAGGCCAGAAGTATTGGGTGACGATCAGGATCCTCATACCTGGCCTGTTTCTTGAATTCGCGCCAGAAATTCAGCCGCGCAAATAGGTTGGCTTTTAGCGCTTTCAATATTCATGTGGCGCATTACAGCCCGTGCTATCGATGTAGGGGAGTCCGCGTTGAATGTTTCATTGGGCTCGACCACATCGCGAACATAGTCGAGTTCAGGCGCAAGAATCGGCATGCCCAGTTGTTGGGCCTCAAGCAAGGGCAAACCAAATGATTCAAGTTTTGATGGAAAGATCAGGGCTTTGGAATTGGCGTACAGCGCTTGAACATCACCATGCTGTAAGGTACCAAAATTCGTGATTTTCAAGCCATGTGTATTTTTACTGCGTTCGATTAGTTGGGCCACCGGGCTTGACTCGCTCACAGTGAGCGCGAGGTTTGGACGAACACCTTGATCGGCCAAAATTGCCCACGTGTCCAAAAGTGCGGCATGGTTTTTGTGGGGCTCCGCAGAGGACACATAAACAAAATCAAATTCTTTAGTTTCGGGAATGTCGTGATTCCCTGAATCGGGCTGATCTGTACCCGCGGCAGAGAAAGGCAGCACAATCGAGTCAAACCCAAGACTTTTCTTCAATTCTCGCTGCATGGTCAATGATTGAACGATGATTGTGTAATGCACTTGCATGCGGGTTCGAAACCACCAACGTTCAAGTTGCAAACGTAACCTTGTTGAAATCGAAAAGCTTGAGAAATCATGCTTACCAAACAAGTATCGATTCTGTAGAAAAACCTTGACTGAAGCCGGCGATTTAATGAGTGGAGGCAGGTTGCCAAAACACAGCACTGTGTCCCCAAATTTCGCATTTTTTGCCAGCAACACCTCGGCCTTGAATCGATCAATAAGCGTAGGCTTGATTGAACAAATAACAACACCTGGATCTATCTTGTTTGTGGGCATACGTTCATCAACCACACAACAAGTCGATTGATCGGCGCAGGTCAAAAGCGCATTCAACAGCGTTCGACCACCACCTTGATGCACATTGGGGGCGTGAATAATCAATCCCATTCGGTTGCCCCCAAAAGCACGGCGTAAAGAATGACGAATGCGACACTCTCCGCAAAATCAAAGTGAAAAGAGTTCAATAAGTTGCCCACGAAATAAATCATGAGTAGAGGCAATACAAAGGTACTTGACCAAACACTGGTCGCGCTTTTGAAAACCGCCAAACCAAAAAACCAGATGTAGAAAACCAATGCCAGCAAGCCACCTTGTAACATCAGCATTAAAAACTGGTTATGCGGATTGTAAAAGGTGGGCCACCCGGCCGCCGAAGTGAAAGGCTGTACAGCGCCTTGCACGCCGCCCAAGCCATAACCGAAGAAAGGTGCCTGGAGGAAAGCAGACCAGCCTGATGTGAGATATATGACCCTTTCACCAATGCTGGTTCCCTGTTGGGGTTTGTCACGAAGAACCTGCTGAATTTCAAGCCAGGTTGTCGAGAAACGATCATGAATATTGTCGACCAGAAAATAGGCGGCGACCAGCATGGCAGCGAATACAAGCCCCGCCAAAAGAAAACCTCTCAAACCCAGTTTCTGGTAACCGAAGTACAGCGGAATGACCATGAACACCAGCCACCCTGTTCGGCCATCAATCATGCCAAACAGGTTTACGAGCCCAAGCAAGGCGAGTGCAGCATAGACCCCCTTCAAAGCCGGTTTTTCTGTTCTAAAAAAACACAACAACCAAAGATAAATCGCCACAACCAAAAAGAAATTGTGTGTGATGTGCGACTTGAATACGGTTGGATTGCTGGGGATTGCATACATGTCGGTGGCTTTTGCGCCAAAGTACACTGGATCAATTCCGAACCAGATAGCGTATGACATTGCGAGCACCAGCGCCATTCCTGACAGAAAACCTTGTCCAATAATGTGGCGGTTTGCTTGACTCATCAACACACTGGCCAGCACAGGAATCAATGCAAGACGTCCGTATTTACTGATAAATTCCAGATAACTTGTTTTGTCATTACTTGGATAAAAGTAGGTAATTGCAAAAAAACCCAGCAATAACCACAGTGGAATTAATTCAGCCCGGGAAAAGAAACTTCCCATACTGCGTCTGCATTCAGAATTGAGTAAAGCAAAAAAAGTTGCGAGCACCAGTAGCAAATTCACCGGCGCCGGCTTGATCGGCAAAAAAAACGCTGCCCCAGCCAGAAACCAGGCTGGGTTGATTCGCTGAACAAAGTTCAAACCCACCCCCACCGTTGCCAGTGCATTTTCAGGAATGCGTAAGTAACGGGCGCGGTAATCAGCCCGGGCAGGCCGAAAGCCACTTCGCCCAGAATGATGGCGATGAGCATTTCAGGCACGCTGGCACGCACGTTGCGGCCAATGATGTAGCCGTTCACAAAGTATTCAAGCTTGTGAATGATGAACAGGTAAAGTACCGAGCCCATGGCCACAAACACGCCGTAGCGAATGGTAAGCACCAGAATAAGAGTGTTGGCCATGATGTTGCCGGCCGCCGGGATAAGGCTGGCCACGGCGGTGAACATGAGCAGCAACTCCCGGAAGGGAAGCACCACATCGAATGCGGGCAATATGCCGTAGATAAACACGGCCGTACAGAAGGTGTTCCAAATGCTGACATACACCTGCGCGCCCATGAGCAAAGTGAAACAGCGCACATACTTTTCAAGGGTTTGCAGCCAGGCATCAGCCAAAGGTTTGGCAGGGCCACCCGCCAATGGGGCTGGCACCATGAGTGCTGCGGAAACACCCAGAATAAGGGCAAATACAAATTGCAGGAAGATAAAGAAGCTGGCGCCGCCGAAGCTGCGAATGTAGCCCACAAAGTCGCTGTCGTCTTTGCTGATCATGCGGAACAGTTCGCTGGGTTTGCCAGGTATGTGTTCTTTAATGGCCTGGGGCAGGCTGGCGGTGACCGAATTCAGGTTGCGCAGTGCTTCTTCAACCAGTTGTGGGCCTTGCTGGGTCATGGTGGCCAGCACAAAGCGCACCCCACTGTTCAAGCCGATTCCCAACAACACCACGGCCGCAGCCACCACAGCAGTGGTTAAAAAGGTGGGCAACCAGCCAAACAGGCCGCGCATGAAGCGGCCCTTGAATTTGTTGATGTGCGGCTGCAAGAGGCGCACAAAGCCACGGCGGGTAAAGCGGGTAAGGGCGAAAATGGCGAGGCCGGCAATAAGGCCAACCCCGATTTTGAGGCTCAACATGCTGACCCAAATGGCCAAAATGCCGACTACGGACGCATATTCCCAACGAAGGGTGATGTTTTCTTGATGCTGCGGTACTGGGCTGGGCATTTGGATTCTTGGCTGATTGTCGGTTGAGGTATGACCAAGTGAATCCCGATTCTATCCCAACTTTTTCAGGCAACCCCAGGCCTTTGCCGCCAAACCCCAAACAGCATCAACATACCTAGCAATCCTGCCAACCCCAACACTCCCCCACCACCGCCACCACCGGAACTGGTGGCCACGGGAGCTGGGGCGGAAGTACCCGTGCCCGATCCACCCGTGCTGGTGCCACCGCCGCCGGCGCTACTGGGAGTGAAGGTGCGCTCGTTTACAGAGGTATTGGCCAAACGAACCACACTGGTGTTGCTGCGGTTGGTGGTGGCATCAGTTACCGTAAGTGCAAATTCAGCAATATTACCCGCCATGCCAGACTGCACCTGCAGGGCGCTGGTGCTGGTACCTGCCAACGCCACCGGGTTGCCGAATACCTGTTGCCAGCTGAAGGTGAGATTGGCACCGCCACCGGCGCTGTTGGTGGACAAAGCCGCATCCAGCTCAAAGGGACCATTGCTGGCCACCACTGCCGATTGCTGGACATTGGCCACAGGCAAGGGGTTACTCAGGACCCGGGCAGCCTGGACTGCGCCAAGCACATTCAGCAAACCAACGCCACAACTTGTGGGTGTGCAGTCCAGACGGGCTCCCACCAAATTTGTAGAGTTGCTGGCATTGGCGGGGTAAGGGCGCGCGCTGTTGCGCAACAGGGAGTCAATTTGACTGGGTGTAAGGCTGGGGCGCACAGCCCTAAGCAATGAAATGGCGCCCGCAACCATGGGCGCGGAAAAACTGGTGCCTGCAAACAAAAATGCGGTGCTTCCATTGGAATTGGGCGAGGAAGTGCCTGTGTTGCTGGCCCCCACATACAAGCCATTTGAATTGCCGGGCGCGTGCAGGGTTACAAAGCCGGTACCTGCACCTTTGGCTGTGTAAGTGGCCAGTTGGCCGTCTTGCTCGGCTGCGCCTGCTGCAATGGTGCCCGCGCAGTTGGCTGGGTATTGCACGTCCCCGCCGGAATTGTTACCCGCAGATACCACCACGGACACATTGCGAGCCCTGGCATCGGCAATGGCCAACGCCACCATGTCGTTTGCAGCGCAACCGCCGCCAAACAAAGGTGTGTCAGTGGCGAAGCTGAGGTTGATTACATTGGCGGGGTTGGGGTTCACGCCAATGGTGGGATCAACCCGGCCCGAGCCGGTGGCCCAATAAAAGGCATCCACAATATCCGAACTGGTGGCAATGCCGCATCGGCCAGAGACACGCACCGGCAGTACCTTGGCATTCCAGTCCATACCGGCCAGAAACTGCCCGTTGTTGGACTGCGCAGCCGCAACCGAGGCCACCGTGGTGCCGTGCCATGAACTGGTGGTTGAACCATCGGGGCAGTTAAAACCGGGGGGCGGTGCATCGCCAGGGTCGGAGGGATCGGGGTCTCGGCCATTGCCATCGTTGGAACCCGAGTCAACGACTGTGCCATTTTCCTGAGTACCGGTGGGCGGGGTGACTCGGCTAACAAAATCATACCCGGGCAACAAGCGCCCTTTCAGTTCAGGGTTTTCAAACAACACGCCAGAATCGAGCACAGCAATCACCACGTTGCTGCTGCCACGGGTTTGCTCCCACACGTCCTGCATGCGCAGTGAGGCATACGCGCCGGTGTGCATGTAACTGGCTTGGTTTACCGCATAGGCGCCATCGTTTGGGGCAGGCACTGCCGTGCGTTGCAATTGAATGTCGGGGCTGGCAAAGCGCACACCCGGCAGGGCCTGAAGCGCCGCACGAATGGCTTGGGGTGTTTGCAAACTGCCCAGCACAGGCAGGCTTTGCATTTCAACCAGGTAGCTGTTGGGCTGCAACAGGGGGCGAACCATGCTGACAGGAACCCCGAGGGTGTTTTGCAAAGTTTGCAACATACCGGCGGGTGCGGTGCCCTGCGTTTGATTGCCCATGTTGATCACCCAACGCATGGGGGTGGGCGTGGCTGTGGTGGTAACCACATTCGAAGCCTGCGCCAACCCGATGGAGGGAAGCGCCCAAAGCGCCACTGCAATTGCCCTGCTGAATGCTGCTGCCACTGAAACTACTCCGAAAAAACCGGTTCAATTCAATTGTACCCACATGCGCCTTGCATGGATTCAAATTGAATTCTGTCGCACCGTGTCATCGACAGACATGCGACTAAAGCAATCACTTTCCCCGTTAATTTTGAAATTTTTATGACATCGCGGCCATATGACGGTTTGTCACATTTCTGCATACAAAACGCGATTAGATACGCCTGCTTTTTCAAATAACCTATTCGATGAGAGTTGAGAGATGTCATACAAACTTGAACCAGAAGACATTGGCGTAAATACCGCCAAAGAATTGAGCCTGACCGAGATCGTTGAACGCGCGATCAAGGTGAACCAGGGCCGTCGCAATGTGTTGAAAAGCGGTGCCGGCCTAGCGGCGCTGTCAATTTTTGGTTTGAATGCCTGTGGATCGGATGGTTCAGTGGCAGCAACTGCCCCCGCCAACACTGAGGTGGCCTTTGCAGCCGCAGCGGCATCTTCGGGAAGCGAAGTGGTAGTACCCAATGGTTACGTGGCTGAAATTCTGTACCGCTGGGGTGATCCCTGCGTTGCCGGCTCACCCGCATTCGCAGGTGACTTGAGCGAAACATCTGCGGTGGCGGAACAGCAAAGCGGCGACAACCACGATGCGATCAACTTCTTCCCGTTCAAGAATGCAGATGGCAGCGAACGCAGCGATGTTGGCCTGCTGTGTATTAACCACGAGTACCTGAACGCTGAGTATTACTATGACAAGGTGGTCAGCGACTCCACAGTCACATTCACTTTTGAAGATGCACGTAAAGGCCAAGCCGCCCATGGTGTATCTGTGATCGAAGTTATGCGAAACAGCAACGGCACTTGGACTGTGAACCGTAACTCAACATTCAACCGTCGCATTCACGGCAACACGCCTATCGATATTTCTGGTCCTGCACGCGGTAATGTGTTGATGCAAACTGCAGCAGACCCCACAGGCACACGTGCACTGGGCACGCTGAACAACTGCGGTGCCGGCCAAACCCCATGGGGCACCTACATTACTTGTGAAGAAAACTTCAACGGCTATTTTGGCTGGACTGACACAACATTTACACGCAATGCGCTGGAAGCCCGCTATGGTTTGAGCCAAACAGGTTTTGGTTACCGTTGGCACGAAAGCGACCCCCGCTTTGACATTAGCGCAACGGGTAACCGCAACGAACCCAACCGCTTTGGCTGGGTTGTAGAAATTGACCCGTTCCGCCCCGCAAGCACACCCAAAAAGCGCACTGCCTTGGGCCGCTTCAAGCATGAGAATGCCGAATTGGTAATTGACCCAACCACCAAAAAAGTGGTGGTGTACATGGGTTGTGATGAGCGCTTTGAGTACGTGTACAAGTTTGTTTCGGACGCGGCTTACGACGAAAACAACATGGCAGCCAATGCCGACATTCTGGACGCGGGTACTCTGTATGTGGCCCAGTTCAATGACGATGGCACAGCTGGCGACGGCGTGGGTGTTGGTGTATGGATTCCGCTGGTGCATGGCCAAAACGGCCTGACCACTGGCAACGGTTATATCGACCAGGCCGATGTGTTGATTCGCACCCGCCAAGCTGCAAGCACCGTAGGCGCCACCCCGATGGACCGCCCAGAGTGGCTGGCTGCAAACCCCAACAAGCCAGGTGAGGTGTTTGTAACATTGACCAACAACAGTGCCCGTACAGCGGGTCAGGTGAATGAAGCCAACCCACGCGCCAACAACATTTACGGCCACATTATTCGCATCAATGAAACCAATGCAAACGCTGTAGGTACTACCTTTGACTGGAACATCTTCCTGTTGGCAGGCGAGCCTGGCCAGGAACTGTTCAACAGCCCCGACGGTTTGCAGTTTGACCGTTTGGGCCGCTTGTGGGTGCAGACCGACGGTAACTTCAGCAACACGGGCGCCTACGCAGGCCACGGCAACAACCAGATGCTTGTTGCTGACCTGGATGCAGGCACAGTTCAGCGTTTCTTTGTGGGCCCGGACGGCTGCGAAGTAACCGGCGTGACATGGACACCTGACATGCGAACCATGTTCGTGGACATTCAGCACCCAGGCGAAGTTGGCCGTCACCCCAACGCCACCAACCCAGCCACGGGTATGCCATACACCGAGGCTGAATTGATTGCCAACCCCACCGCGTTTTCAAGCTGGCCCGATGGCGCAACTGCCAGCCGCCCACGCTCGGCAACCGTGGTGGTTCGCCGCACAGACGGTGGCATTATTGGCACCTGATAAGCGCATAAGTCATTGATTGTTTGTGACTTCAGTTGACAAAGGGCATCTTCTTCGGAAGGTTGCCCTTTGTTCTTTTCGGACTTGCAAATGCGCCCGATTCGATGCAAACTCAAAACTCGATTGTTTGCACAGGTAGTTCGCAAATGCCAAGTGACAGTTCTTCCCGCCCCCCTTCCAGCACCAAACAAAAATTCAGGTTTGACAAAGAAAACAGTTTCAGACAGCGAATATGGAAGCTATGGCTGGTAATTTTTGCTGGAGTTTTAACTGCGGCCTTTACCACCAGCATGGTCCAGGCTGACGAAGCCAGCGACCGCAAAGAAACCCGAGCAGTGATTGAAGCCCAACTCGAAGCCTTTAAACAAGGCGACGGCCCCAAGGCCTTTTCCTACGCAACCCCCAATATTCAAACCATGTTTGGCGATGCCGAGACTTTCATGAAAATGGTTCGTGAAGGCTACGACGTGGTGGTGAAGCCCGTGACAGTGCGCTTCGTGAAATTCGAGACCGATGGAATGAATGCACTACACGCGGTGCAGATGATCGACCGCCAGAAAACGCTTTGGAACGTATACTACGTATTGCAAAAGCGCCCGGACGGCACCTGGAGAATTTCCAGCTGCGAGACCGAGAAAGCGGAAACCAACCTGATTTGACATGACCACTGAAGCAGCAACACCCACTTGTAACATTGCCCTGACCGACGCGGCCCAAGAGCGAATTCTGGATCTGCGTGACAATATGCACAAACCGGCCATGATTCGCCTGTATGTGCAAGGTGGCGGCTGCTCAGGTTTTGAATACAAAATCGACTTGGCCAAGGAAACGGACGAGGACGACATACTGGTGCAAATCAACCCCTACATTCACATTTATGTAGACCAGGTCAGCGCCCCCTACCTGGAAGGCACCACCATCGACTATGAAGCCCACACCTTGGCTTCACGTTTTGTGTTCAACAATCCACAGGCAAAAAGTACCTGTGGCTGTGGGTCGAGCTTTTCGGTGGAATAAGCGATAATTTGTTTCTGGTTGTATACAAAATTCTATTTTTGTATAGAATGAGAAACACTATGCCAGCCAAATTCAATTTACAAACTGCCACACCGCGAGATCAATTGCTTGCTTTGGGCAAACAATTGAAGCAATACCGCAAGGCCAACAAATTAAGTGCCGAGGCGGTGGCCACTGCCGCAGGCCTTTCACGAACTACTCTGCACCGGATTGAACTGGGGGAGCCCTCTGTAGCCGCGGGCGCCTATTGGGCTGCTGTGGCCGCACTGGGCTTAAGGTGCGGAATTGTGAGTACTTGCGATGATAGAACTGCACCGATTCCTGAAGTGATCGCTTTGGGCAACTACCCTCAATTGAAATCGCTTGCCTGGCATGTGCAGGGGGCTGAATCGATTACTCCCCGGCAAGCCTGGGATATTTATGTGCGCAACTGGCGGCATATTGATGAAACGAAAATAACTGAGGATGAACAACAGTTGATCGAGCGACTGCAGGCGAAGTTTGAACCTGGTTCGAAGGACGGTGCCTGAATGTTTAAACGCACACACCACCAGGCGATTGAACAGGTGCTTCGCTTGATGAATGCCGACTTGCTGAAAGTACACCAGTGCTACTTTGGCGGAGGTACGGCAATTGCGCTGCGACATGGGGAATACAGGGAGTCAGTGGACATCGATTTGATGGTATCTGACCTTGCCAGCTACAGGGCCTTGCGTACATTGGTACGAGAGTCTGGAAGCGTGCTGGGGCTTTTCAATGAAAACACCACTTTGATTTCGCAACTTCGAGAAGTGCGTGCAGACCAATACGGCATTCGCACTGCAATTGGACTGGGCCAACACAACATCAAATTTGAAATTGTGCTGGAAGGCCGAATAGAGTTTGAGATGCCCAAACCTACTGATGAAGTGTGCGGGGTTGCCACGCTGAGTGTTGTTGACTTGCTTGCAAGCAAATTGCTCGCGAATTCCGACCGCTGGGCGGATGAAGGTGTGTTCAATCGCGACTTGATTGACCTTGCCATGATGAAACCAGGTTTTGACGTGTTTGCAAAAGCGCTTGTCAAAGCTGAAACAGCTTACGGCCAGAGTATTCAGCAAGACCTTGATAAAGCAATTGGTAAATTACTGGACAAGCCCGACTGGCTGGAAAAATGCATGCGTGCCATGGGTATGAGTGACACTGCGCCAGCCAGTCTTGTCACAGCAATACTTTCGCTTCGCGGTGTATTGCGGAAACTCAACGGCATTTGATTTCTTCTTTGAACTCGTCGTATTTGGCCTCTCGCTTCACCTTGCATTCGCCATCGCGATATTCCTCTTTCCAGGGTGCATCGGCCACAGGCGAAAAGCCATCTTCGCACTTCACTTCTTTTTTGTATTCATAGGGCTTGGATTCAATTTTGACCAGGCACGGGCCATCCCAATACTCTTGCTTGCTGCGTTCCCAATAGCCATAGTCGCCGCCACCCCAAGCCAAGGCAGGTGCGGTGAATGCAAATGCGGTCACGGTTGCGGTTAAGGCGATGAACGGCTTCATGGGTACTACCTCGAGGTGTTTGCGGTTGAGGTAATAACGGGTGGGTCGAAGGGGGAGTTGACGGGGACTGATTGCTTTATTGGATTTGGACGTTACTTACATGTTGGGATTGACTAATGAAAAAATCACTATCGAATACATGGGGCAGTTGGTTCGAAGGCGAAAAAGTTTCTGAGGACTTTATGGAAGAAAGGGAGCAGGATATTCTCTCAGGGGAGTATTTGGAAAAATACGAATACAATTTTTCTTTGACCGATCTGGTGCAAACAGACACCAAACGGCATTCAATTTCAAATTCAAACTCCTTAGTAATATTGACTAGGAAATTCTGATTCTCCTCGAGAAAACCCGTATCAATCTCGTAAACACCGGGGACTTCACTTAATGACTTCAGCGTTTGGGTTTTCAATCCAGAATGCTCAACAAACCCTCCTAATGGCTAACGAAATTCACTAATTGAAGTGACCGCGCCACTGCCCGGGTCAAAACTTAATTGCAAATCACCGTCATTACTTGAGGCAAGAAAAATCGCTTCAGATCCTCGAAGAAATATGTCGTAGTAACAGAATTGAACATCACCTTTATTTTTCGGTAGATCAGCTATCCGATGGCCATCGGCAGACAATACATATGCTCGATTCTTCTTGATTTCGTAAGGAGCTTCGATCACAAAAATATTTGATTGAAAATTTTTAGCTACTAACCCATCTGAACACTCAAGCGAAAACTCCACTCCATTAAAACTCCAAACAACCTTTTTTGGGAGTCGCTCTCCAACGCTTAGGCCCAAGGTGTTAGCCCCCGACATGTAAGGTGCATAAATCTCTTTTAGTTCAAAATTTTCCATACTGACCTCAATTAATTGGCCTCGGTTCACCAATAGGAATCAACTTTGCTCGATCAGAATAATTCAAAATTTGCACTTGACTTCCGCCACCAGCATAAACAGTACCTTCGAAAGTTTGAGGTCCCACTGTACCTCGTTGTATCTGAACACCCTCCGGAATCAGAAACTTTTGCACAGTCCCCACCTCTGGTTTAAATTCTGGTGTCACAGCCAGCTCGTTTCTCACGTAATTTACATTTGGAATATTATCTGTGGTTGCCCACCCTCCAGGGCGGGTCTGTCCGGGCGACATCGCCATTTCTATCATCATTCCACCCTTTGGTCCTGGCTCTGATATTAGAGGTGCACCAGGCATCCAAGGTTCTGAGTTTTTGGGTGCTGGCAATGCCAGTACCTCTGTCCCCTCTTCGCCCTTCAACCCCCACGGATCCACCCAGGTCATGGGGTTCGGCGCGTACTGGTAGGCGTTCATTCCACCCAGCAAACCGATTGGGTCTTGCGTGGTGAACTGCCCGCAGTTGGGGTCGTAGTAGCGGTG
>CETN01035424.1_pt1 | contig 119490 bp, 109 predicted proteins | sample 531301 | NCBI WGS metagenome assembly CETN01 (sample SAMEA2622656, study PRJEB7988) | marine metagenome | isolation source: saline water (ENVO:00002010), including
CCCCATCGTCTAGAGGCCTAGGACACCGCCCTTTCACGGCGGTAACACCGGTTCGAATCCGGTTGGGGATGCCAAATTTGGCACAAAACGCTTCTCACCCACAGGGTCAGAAGCGTTTTTTATTTACGGCTGCGAGGTGACCATGGGTCCGATCTTGAACAAAGCAGTTTTCTTCGCACTGGCTGCAGTTGTTTTGCCAGTCATTCAAGGTTGTGCAGTAGTAAGCGCCACAGCGGGCGCTGCCATTTCAATTACCGGGGCCGTTGTGTCAACCGGCATCAAGGTCACAGGCGCGGTTGTTGAAGCTGGCATTGATGCGGTCAGCGATGACGACGAAGAACTCGACGAGTAAAGCCACCCCATTTAAAGCTTGCTCACCACCAGCTCTTGATTGAGTCCCCAACCTTCCTATCGTTTACCCCAACCACTAGGGGATATCCGAACTTATTCACTGCACTTTGGTCTGGTTGAAGGTACTTTCATACGTGATAACCTTTCTCGTCACATTCGCAGTGGAGCCTCTGGCTTGATCAAACGTCTGGTTTATTTTCTTGTTCTCGTTCTCTTGTTGGGGGCTGCCTACTCAGTTTCTCAAACACTGCTGGGAAATTCGTCTGTCAATGCGCCCAATCAGGGCAGCAAAGGCGCAGCGCCCAAGGTCTTGGTCGAGGTTGTAAAGCTTGAGTCCACCGCAAGTTCTTTTGGTGCCATTGCAAGCGGCTGGGCCGACAAATCCGCAGAAGTCTTTGCCATCGTGGATGAGAAAGTCACTCAGGTTTTGTTCAAGCCACAGCAAAAGGTAAAAAAGGGCGAATTACTCGTTCAACAAGACGATCGAGAAGAACAGTTGGCGCTTCGGCTTGCGGAAGTACAGCTGAAGAACACCAAAAGTTTGCTGGACAGATACAAACAAGCAGTGGGCAAGGGGGCGGTGCCACAAACCCAAGTTGATTCAGCCCAAGCCGATTACGAGGCTGCACAAGTGGCTGTTGATCAAGCGAAACTTGCTATTTCAAACCACCAAATTCGTGCTCCTTTTGCCGGTGTTGTCGGAATTACCGATATTGACCCTGGTCAACGTATAGGCCCCGGCGTATTGGTCACCGGTGTGGATTCCCGTGAAGTTATTTATGTGGATTTTGAGGTGCCTGAGGCCTTGGTTGGTCAATTGAGTGCCAGCAAAATGGATCAGATTGAAGTGCTTGCCAGCACGCCTTCTGTACCTGGCCAGGAATTCAAGGCGCGTGTGGTTGCCTTGGACAGTCGTTTGAATGCTGAAAAGCGATCGCTGCGCGTTCGGGCAAATATCAGCAATCCCGATGACTTATTGCGCCCTGGCATGTCGTTCGCAGTGCAAATGGCAGTAAAGGGGCAAATGCTCGCCTCGGTGCCAGAAATTGCTTTGCAATGGGACAGGGAAGGCTCTTATGTCTGGATGATTCGAGAGGGAAAAGCCGACCGTGAAAACGTGCGCGTGGCCGACCGGCGTCAGGGCCGTGTGTTTCTCGATGGCAACATCAAAGAGGGTGAATCTGTGGTGGTTGAAGGTGGTTTGCGGCTTGCAGAAGGCGTAGTTGTCGAACAGGTTGAGGATCCCTTGCAATGAGTCGCGCCACCGACGGTTTAACCGCACTGGGTTTGAAAAGACCCGTGTTGATCGTGGTGCTGAATTTGTTGATTATGCTTGCGGGTATTGTCAGCATGTTTGGCGTTGAGGTGCGGGAGTTACCTGACATTGACAGGCCTGTGGTGCTTGTGCGAGCGGTTTATCAAGGTGCTTCGCCCACCACCATGGATGCGGAAGTGACCTCCAAAGTGGAAGGTGCCGTGGCCAGAGTCTCTGGCGTTTTGCGCATTCAAAGTTCAAGTGAGGAAAACAATATGCGCGTGCGCATGGAGTTTTCTCCGGACATTGATGTAAACACTGCTGCCAACGATGTGCGGGAGGCTATAAGCCGAATTACCAATCAACTGCCTGAGAACCTTGACCAGCTTTTGGTGATCAAGGCCGATGACGATGCACGGCCTGTGGTTCAGCTTGCTGTGTACAGCAATACCTTGGCTATGCAGGATCTGGCTGAACGGGTTGAGCGAGATTTGGTGCCTGCTTTTGTGTCCATCGAGGGTGTGGCTGACGTGCCATTGAATGGCAGTCAACCCCGCGTACTGCGAGTGCTTCTAGACCCGGCCAAATTGGCCAGGTACGGCATGGTAGCCACTGACGTACTGAGCAGCCTTGAAACCATGAATCTCGATGTACCGGCAGGCAGTTATCTGTCGGGCAAGCAAGAGTTGCTGGTGCGTGCAAATGCCTCCACCATCGACACTGAAGCAATTAATTCCATTTTGATAAAAAATGGCGTACGGGTTCGCGATGTGGCCGAGGTGTACTACGGCCCCATGTCGGCTGAATCGTATTCTTTGCTGAATGGCCGGGCTGTGGTTGGTATGGGAGTATTGCGGCAGGCTGGTGGTAATACCATCGCCATTGCCAGCAATGTGAAAAAGCGCATGGCTGAAATCAATGCGCAGTCCAAAGACTTGCAAGTGATCATGATTTCCGACGACTCGGTTTTCATCAAAGGTGCTTTGCAGGAAGTATTGATGTCCCTGGTGTTCGCGGTGGTCGTCGTGTTGATCGTGATTGCCCTGTTTCTTGGGCAGTGGAAGGCAGTGCTGATTCCTGCGGTAACCATGCCAGTGTCACTCGTGGGTACTCTGGCCGCAATCTGGCTGGCCGGTTTCTCGGTCAATATGTTGACCTTGCTTGCTTTGGTGTTGGCCACTGGCTTGATTGTCGACGATGCGATTGTGGTCCTTGAAAATATTCAACGCCGCAAAAAACTGGGTGAAAGAATTACCGTGGCTTCGGTGTTGGGCACGCAGCAGGTTTTCTTTGCTGTCATCGCGACCACTGCCTCTTTGGTAGCCGTGTTTTTGCCCATCGCTTTTTTGCCGGGTGAAACGGGACGCCTGTTTCGGGAGTTCGGCATGGTCCTGTCCATGTCGGTGATTATCAGTACTTTTGTTGCCTTGAGTTTGTGCCCCATGCTGGCTGCCAAATTGTTGAAAGACGATGCACCCGCAACAGGTCAAACCGCTCGAATAATGGGCCCACTCCAGGGTTTTGGTGACCGAATAGCCAATGCCTACTTTCGCACTTTGGATGGTTTCTTGAAACATCGCCTGGTGTTTTTGCTTGTCTTCCTGGGTATTGCAATTGCGGGTGGTCTGACATTCACTTTGTTGAATCAGGAATTGGTGCCTCCGGAAGACAGGGGGCGCCTTGTGGTGGATTTCACCGGGCCCGACGGCGCTTCTCTTGAATACAGTGGTAGGCAGGGGCAAATCGCCGAGAACATCATGAGGCCCTATCAAGAGCAGGGACTGATCACCGACATGTTCACGATTGTAGGTCGATACGACAAAAATCGTGTGGCCATTCAAGCCAATTTGGCAGACTGGAGCCAGCGCGACACCACTCAGCAGGAGCTCGCGGCCAAATTGAGCAAGGAGTTGTCCAGTATTCCTGGTGCTCAAGTGCGTTTTCAAAATGAAAGCAGCTTGAACATTCGCGGTGGCGGCGGCGGTTTGCAAATTGCTTTGCTGGGCGACGACTACGATGTTTTGGCCAACAATGCAGATTCGCTGGCGGATGCCTTGATCAAGCAGATTGATGCGGTTCAGGATGTACGCGTTCAGTATGACACCTCCCAGCCTGAACTTGGATTTGAAATCGATCGCGAGAAGGCCAGTGATTTGCAGGTGCCTGTGAGCCGTATAACCCAAACTTTGCAAATCATGGCTGACGAATACCAGTTGCTGGATCTCAGTGTTGGGGATCAGGCCGTGCCAGTGATGCTGGGCTCCAGCAATGGTAGCCTGAATTCGCCATTTGACTTGCTGAATATATACACCAGTAGCGACACCGGGCAACTGGTACCCCTTGCTTCAATGATCAAGGTGCAAGAAAGGGGTGTGGCTGCAGAACTTGACCGACATGCACAGCGTAGGGCAGTTGAACTGAACATAGGCATACCGCCAGGTACCGATCTTGGCACCACCATGCAACAAATACGCGCTGTTGCAGATAGCACTTTGCCATCTTCGGCCACATTGATTTTTCTGGGTGAAGCCGCCACCCTGGAAGAAACTTCCAATGAAATGTTGATCACTTTTGCCGTGGCGTTGATTGTGGTGTTTCTGGTGTTGGCGGCGCAGTTTGAAAGTGTTGGCAGTGCTTTGGTGGTGATGTTTACCGTGCCGTTTGGCTTGGCTGCAGCAGTGTTTGCCCTGTTGATTACCAACCAGTCGCTCAATTTGTTCAGTCAAATTGGCTTGGTGTTGCTGATTGGCTTGATGACCAAGAATGCGATTTTGCTGGTTGAACTGATGGATCAGCTTCGCGATGAGGGGCACAGCATTGAATCGGCCATTCGTGAAGGGGCGCGTATGCGACTTCGCCCGATTGCGATGACGGTGCTTTCTACATTGTTGGGTGTGTTGCCCTTGGTGTTGACTTCAGGCCCTGGTGCAGAGGCACGAGAGGCGATTGCCTGGGTTGTGTTGGGCGGTTTGGGATTGTCTACCCTGTTTACCTTATACCTGGCACCCATGGGCTACAGTTTTATTGCGCCTTACATGAAGCCAAGGGCGCATGCCGCAGAGATGTTGGACAAGGAGATTGAAGAATACGAGGCCAGTGTGAAAAAAGGTGAGGTGAAGGCATGAAGCGCATTGCCTGGATGATTGGTCTGGTATTGCCGCTGGCTTTGTTGTCGGGATGTGCTGTTACTGCGCCTGAGCTGCCCAAATCTTCGACGAAACCACCTGAAAAATTTGTAGCGCAAAATATTCTTCAGAATCTAAGCAGCGTGAAAGACGCTGGCGTGGCAGGTGTGCGTTGGTGGGAGGGTTTTAACGACTCTGTTTTGAATGAGCTGGTTAGCACGAGCATACAAAACAATTTCCAAATCGCTTCGGCTGCAGCGCGTGTCAGGGAAGCCCGCGCGCTGCTACAACTAAGTGAGGCTGGTGATTCTTTGCTGGTTGAACTGGATGCCGAGGTCAGTGGCCAAAAATCAGATCGAAACAGCAACACCCCCAACAATTCGGGTAGCAACAATGCACGGGATGAACGCAGTGCTTTGTTGGGTTTGGGTTTTGTCTTGCCAATTGATTTGGCTGGTCGGGTTGAGCAGGAAGTTCGAGCAGCGGCAGCCAATTTGATGGCCGAGCAGGCTGGTTTGCGCGCGCAAATTATTGAAACCAGCACAGCCGTAGCCCAAGAGTATTTGAGTTTGCGTGGCAATCAAAAACAATTGGCCATGTTGCGTGAATCTGTTGAGTTGCAGGAAAAAACGCTGGCCATTGTTCAAGCTCGATTTGAAAGTGGTTTGTCACCCGAGCTGGACGTTCGGCGAGCTGAAACTTCAGTCGAAAATCTGCGAGCGAGTATTGCCCCATTGCAACAGGCACTGCAAGACTCCCGTCACCGTTTGGCGACCCTGAGTGGTCAATTTCCGGGGGCTTACGAGCAATTGCTCAGGCCTGAAGGCGATTTGCCAGAGTACGGCTTGGGCATTCCGGCGAGCGTGCCTTTTCAGGTAGTACAAGCACGCCCGGATGTTCAATTGGCGCAGGCCCGGTTTGCACAGGCGGCCGCTGATGTAGGCGTGGCACAAGCTGATTTCTACCCCAGTATCGAATTGATGGCCAACATACAAATTGGCAGTACCGCGATCAATTCAAACCCCGCGACCAGCATATTGATCGGTTCTTTGGCCGCTTTGTTGAATCAAGTGGTATACGACGGTGGCGCACGCGACGCTCGATTGAATGCGGCCGTGGCCCGTGCTGAGGGGGCGTTGGCCGAGTACGAGCAGGTGCTGAGAGTGGTTACCCAAGAGGTTGAAAATTCCTTGACCGCGATTGACTCCTCCGCATCACGCCAAACTGCGCTCGGCAAGGCAGTTGTATCGAGTAAACGGAGCTTTGAGCAGGCAGATGCCCTGTACCAGTTGGGCTTGGTGAGTTTTCTGGATGTGGTGGATGCACAGCGTGTGTATGCCAACGCCGAACAGGCCCTGGCCACGGAACAAACCAATTACGCCACCTTGATTGCTGGCTTGTTCCGTGCACTTGGTGTGCAGTCGTAATTAAAACCGTTCGGTGAAGCCAATCCCGAAGAAGTGGGTGTCCAGTTGCACATTGCCCTGAAAGTCGCCACCGCGTACTTCGGCGGGTGTAATACCGGTGTTGTTACCAACAGGCGCGGGATCTGTGTCCAGTTTTTGGTAGGCAAAGTGAATGCTGGTGTCACGGCTTAAATCGAACTGACCACCAAAAGCAAAATACTGTCGATCACTGTCTGGCAAAATCGTGATTCGGGTGGCATCGTCAATCACGCTGTTTTCAATCGCATAGCCCGCTCGCAACGTCAGCCTTTTGTACAGCTTGTAATTCAAGCCAACTCTGTACGACTCTGCTGCTACAAAATTTTGCGGGATGTTTTCCAGCGTTCGACCATTGCTTTCACGTACAAAATTCAAGGTGGTTACCGAGAAATCCTGGCGCGTGTAGGTGGCCATCAAATCCAGTTTGGGTGTGGCGTGGTGAAACACGGAGAGGCGAAGCTCATCGGGCAGCGATATTTCCTGCTTGATGATTTGTTCTGGTGCCAAATCCCCGGCTGCCTGCGGACCGTTTACACCCAAGGCACCAAACGCCAAGTTGTTGATCAGGCTGTCGCTATTCAGGAACGCGCGAAACGCGGCTTGCTCGGGTGAGTCATCAAGCTTGAACTTGCCACGGTTGCCCGTGAATTCGGTTTTCGGTCGATAAGAAATACCCACGCGTGTGTTTTCTGTGGGCTCCCACAGGCCACCCAGCTGTGCGTTGAATGCCCAGCCAAACATGCGCAAACCCGCGTTGCTTTCACCGGGAATGGGTGGGGCTCCAATAAGCGCACCTGCAGGCCCTTCAAGAAGCGCAGCAGAACCCGGGGCCAAGGCTTCTACAGCCTCGCGGTAATTCAGCTTCAACTTGATGGACTGAAAGTAACGCTCATAAGAACCGTTCAAACCCCAAGACAAAGTCGGGCTTAACTTGTAACCAAAGCCAAGGTTCAGGCGGGTCACTTTGAAGTCAATATCGCGGCCTTGATTGCGTCCCGGGAAATTTTCATCGTAATGAATCACCAGGCCATGAGAGGCAGAAGCGCCAAAGCCCATCACCAGTTTTTCGTTGATTGGAATCGCAATAAACAGGTTGGGTGCAAGCGCGCCAGCGTCATAGCCGTCTTTGCGACTGAACACCTGACCATTTTGGCCCTGTGGCGCACCGGAGTCTGCACCATCGTTGTTTTGTGTGGATGTGTAATCGGTACCAATCGTGACTACGGCAGCGCCTTGGGTCAATTCAGCGCGTTTAAACCGGGTCAGGGCGGCCGGGTTGGCGAACAAAACCGATGCATCACCAGCCTCGGCAGCTTGCCCTGCCGACGCATTTCCCATGGCACTGATGCTTGTGGCGTCAAATGCAGTACCGCCAGCGTGGGCGGAAGTGCAATAGACCACGCTCAACAACAGGGCAGTGGACACACGGTTTAATGGAAAAAAGGAATCCGTTCTTCGGGCAGAAGAATTCATGGGTATTGTCTCCGGTATTGTGGTCAATGCACTTGCGAGGGGTGGTCGCTCGAAGTAGTGACTTTTATGTAGTCATTTCAGTGTATCACCAAAGCGAAAAAATGTTACTTTCAAGTATTGAAGTAGATTGGTCACTCTAAAAGCTGGCTTTGGGCTTGATTCCTGGCCCTAAACGTGTAGCCCACCCGCAATGGGGTTAGTCCAATCTTGCAATTCAGTAAAACTCAAGGTGACCGTTAATTGAAGTAAGTAAAATTCTGCACTGAAGGGGTGTGTCATGGCGCGTATCGGCTCAAAACAGCTTGCTTTGATGGCACTCGCTTTGACGACCGGGTGTTTTTACCTGGGGGGCATAAATGCCGCTGAGCCACTTGCCCTGAAGGTGAGCGGCAAACTGGGAAAACATGGAATTGCACCTTTCCACTTGCCTGATCAAGAAAAGCTTTCACCAAGCCTGTTGGGCAAAGTCAATTTGTTCAGGGGTGTCGTGGTAGACGAGGGCGCAGTTGTTCAAACCAGACTGAGTTCATCGAAAGCTGGCTTGATTGTCTCTGAAACAAAGCCTGAATCTTCAATCAAGGCAATTTACGGTGGCTTGCAAGTTTCGCTGCAAGAAAATTTGAGTCTTGTTTACACCCCTGGTCGCCTGTCCAGCGCAACACTGAACAGCGAAAGCCAAGGGCTGTATTTGCTCGCCAATCGCGGTGGTTTGGCCAATTGGTTTTTTGGTGTTCAGTCCAATTCTTATTCCACTGCCGCTGACTCACGCCGTGTTTCGAATTCTGCACAGTTTGGCGTCATCGTCGGCTTGAATTAATCCGTTTGAATGAAAAGTTTTAACTTCCATCCGCTCTGAATACGCGATTACTGCACAGTCTCGCCATGGCGACCCGAACCTTCCTTAAATGCGGTTGCGCCTTCGACAGTTTCACCCGAGGTGAGCGTATTCAAGCCAAACTCAAATTCTTCCTCAAGCGCTTCACGTTCACCAAATCCCCACTGGGTCAGTACGCTTTGTCTGTCGTTGCGCATGCAGGTTTGTGGGTGTTTGCACAATAGACCTGCCAGCTCGATTGCACCCTCCAGGGCTGTGCGTTCTTTTTCCAGCCGGTTGGCCAAACCCCATGAAAAGGCTTCCACAGCGTCGACAGGGCGACCAGTCAAGATCATATCCATTGCCCGGCTTTGACCAATCAGGCGTGGCAAACGCACTGTTCCGCCATCGATCAATGGCACACCAAAGCGTCGACAAAACACACCAAACACTGCGGTGCTGTCAGCAACTCGCATGTCGCACCAGGCAGCCAACTCCAGGCCGCCCGCCACGCAGTAGCCAGATACCGCGGCAATCACTGGCTTACTCAACTCCATTCGGCTTATGCCCATGGGGCCTGCACCATGTCGTTCCATTCGGTTTACACGGCTGGGGTCACCCGATGCAACAGCTTTCAAGTCTGCGCCTGCACAAAAGTTACCGCCTTCACCCGTCAAAATGGCAACGCGAGCTGTTGCATCCGTTTCAAATGACTGAAATGCTTTTTCAAGCTGGTCGGCGGTGTAACGATCGACACAGTTGCGAGCCTCGGGTCGATTGATGGAAATTTTCCAGATCTCGCCTTGCTGTAAGATCTTGATGTCGACGGGTTCTTCTGCTTTGTTGTCCATCATGCGCCCTTTGTTAGATTTTGAATTGAACACAGCCTCCAGCATACCGCGAGTTAAGTCGCAGCGGCTGCCCGCGCGTTTGGTGAGCACTCGAACCGGACTTTATTTTGAATGGGGCATGAAAGCCCGCGCAAAACTTGCTGAATCCTGCCGTATTGTTTTGTCGGATGAGGCGGCCTGGAATTTGAAAGCGGATTTGATGCGTTCAGTGTGGCGAGCCCCACCAAGCATGCAGCTTCCTGACAGCTTGCTTGGCACACAGCTTGATTTTCCCATTGAAGCAGCCAGCCTGAACGACATTCAGCGGGCCTGGAGCAGTGCGATTCGCCGACGTTATGGTGGCCATGTTCTTAAACTGGCACTGCGAGTGGTGCCCAAATACACCACCTTGCTTGATTTAAGCCAAGTGGCAGCGTTTAAAACAGTGCTTCAGGACAGGCTTGGCGAGAATATTTCTTTGGCGCCTTTACTGGCCCAAGACCGCGGCATGTGGCGCAATTTGCCCAATTGGCAGATGGTCAAAAACCGCATGTTGGCGCAAGGCATGAGCCAACAAACCTGGCGGTGGTTAACACGTCAAAAAACCGCCTACATTGCCCGAATTAACTGGGGGCAATTGAGTCACTTGAGCTGGGTGAACTTTCACGCCGCCTTGGACAGAAAAATTCCGATTTCCTGGGTCGACAAGCAAACGGCGGCTTTGCTGGGTTTCGGGGGACTAAGCACATGGCTCAGGCGCAATCACGAGAATTTGAATACGGTGGCGGCCTTGAATATTTTGCGGGGAACCCGCCTGGCGCTGGAGCGCCGTGAAAGCAACTTGAAGCTTGAGCACAGAAGAGAGCTGGAGTTGGAGGAGTTTCCTTTAATTGCAGACTGGTTGCTTGGCAGTGCGGCCAGTGCGACCAAACGCCCCGTGATTATTTCCAGAAACTGGACCTACGACACTTTAATGGCCCGGCAGGCACATTGGCATTTGGTCGAGCTTGATTTGGACTTGGGGCGTCAGAATGTATTTTGGCCAGAGATTCTTGGCATGGGCAATTTGGGTGACAACATTGAGTTTATTGAATTGAACTCGTTGAATGCTTTGCTGAGCGAAGCCAAAAAAATGCACCATTGTGTGCCGTCTTACATTGATCGTTGCATGGCAGGCGATATTTGTATTTTTCATTTGCAGATTAAAGGACACACCCCACAGCGTGGCACACTGGAATTGCGACGTGTGGGCGCCAAAGCCTGGCAAATCAGTCAGTTGAAAGGGCCATGCAATGCACGGGTTTCAAGCCAGTTGTGGAGCGCGGCTCACTTGTTGTTAAGTCGTGCGAACTAAGCTGGAGTTTAATTGTATTCAAGCTGCCTGATTGTGCCGACCCGCGTGGGCTTCTTCGGCTTCACGTAACGCTTTCCTGGCTTTGGCAGAAAACTCCGCGATCGAAATTTCGTGAATTTGAAAAATGATCATTCGGGCATACAACTCGGCCAGACAAGCGGCTTGGGGGCACAGTGTCATGGTGTCCCGGGATGAAGGATATTTTGAGCGCCAATAATTGATGGCACGTTCAAGTTCAATAATCGAAATTGGCTGTTGCGCTTGCGCTGGCATAATTACACCTGCTTGGTTATTCCTGAATTCAAGTATAAACCAAAAAGCTGTTTTTATATACAGTGGAAATTCAGAGAACGCGCTTTAAGAAATTGGCAATTTCAACCACCTCTTCACCGCAAACTGAATGGGCCATGGGGTAGATGTGCCACTGAACATCAACTCCTTTGTTTTGCAGCAACTTGACTGCCTTTTCACCGCGCTCCATGAGCACGATATTGTCTTGCTCGCCGTGAGCCGCCAGCAATGGAATACCCAGATTGATCGGGTTTAATTCAGCATCCAGCGTGTTTTCGCAAGGCAGGTAAGTAGACAAGGCAATCAAGCCTGCCAGTTTGTGGCGTGTACGCAAACCAAGCTGGTAAGTAATTGCACCACCTTGTGAAAAGCCGGCCAGCACAATTTGTTCGGGCTTGAAACCCAATGCAATCTGGTCTTCAATCAATTGTTCAATGGTGGCCTGGCTTTGTCGTATTCCGCCCTCATCTTCCTGACGTTGCAAATCAACATTTTTAATGTCATACCAAGCGCGCATCACATAACCGCCATTGATACTAACCGGAATTTTAGGCGCATGAGGAAACACAAAGCGGGTGTTGGGCAAACCCATTTGCTCAAGCTCTTTGACAATGGGTACAAAGTCGTAGCCGTCTGCGCCCAAGCCATGCAACCAAACCACACAGCCCGTGGGTTGTGGGCCGGTTTCAACAACAACGCATTCAATCTTTGAGTTCATGCTCACGATACACTTCCTTCAGTGGGCTTTCGCAAGGCGGATTTTGGACGAAACGCCTTGATCACGGCTTCATTGGTTTCCATATACGGGCCGCCAATCAAATCGATGCAATAAGGCACGGCGGCAAAGATACCTTTCACAAGGCTATTGCCTTCCGTGTCTTTCAAACCTTCCAGGGTTTCTGCGATGGCTTTGGGTTGGCCAGGTAAATTCAAAATCAGGCTTTCACCACGAATTACAGCCACCTGGCGAGACAATATCGCGGTTGGTACAAAATGCAGGCTGATTTGCCGCATTTGCTCGCCAAAACCCGGCATCTCCTTGTGAGCCACAGCCAAGGTCGCTTCAGGTGTTACATCACGCTTGGCGGGGCCGGTGCCACCCGTGGTGCAAATCAAATTGCACTTGTGTTCATCGGCCAGTTTCTTCAAGGCGTTTTCAATCTCGGCCTGTTCATCTGGAATCAACACCTCAACAAACTCAATCGGGTTCAGCAACGCGTTTTGAAGCCAGGCTTTAAGGCTCGGAATGCCTTGATCCTGATAAACACCTGCTGAGGCACGATCGCTCACTGACACCAAGCCAATTTTTAAGGCATCAAAACTCATGATTCGCCTCCGTCCGCATCTTGCTCGGCTTTCTCTTCGATCAAACGGTAAATGATCTGAAACAACTGTCGAAAATTTCGGGGAGCTTTTTTGGCGGCACGTTCCTGCACTGCCTGCCTGATGATCGGGTTCAGGTTTTCCCGCGCCGCGGCGGGGTAGCTTTCAATGAACGTAGCCAACAGGCCAGGCTCTTCAATCAGGCGGTCGCGCCACTGTTCTGCCGCATGCAGGTGGAGCACCTTCAGTTTTTGCTCAACGGTCTCGCCATTCACCCAGGCTTGCACTTCCTCGTGCTCTTCGTCACGCATCAGTTTGCCAATAAACTGCATTTGCCGCTTTTTAGCGCCAAATGATTTGCACTTGTGAAATTCTGCGATCTCGATAAGCAGGCGCTCACCAATCGGTGCCCGCTTGACTTTGTCATAGGGCATTTCGCACAAGGTTTTGCCCAAATCTTGCAGGGCCAGCATGTCTCGCTTCACTGAGGACTTGCTGGGGCGATCATATTCTTCAAACTCGCCCTGTTTGTCGTTTTCTGGTTCCATGGGCTGTATATTAGCCATTTTTGGCAGCACTTTTCGCAGGGCAATATGGGCTTTAGCTTTAAATCCGAGACATTTCAGGAATTAACCGAATACGCATTGAAAAAAGCCAAATCACTGGGTGCGACCGATTGCGCGGTCGATATCAGCGAAGCGGTGGGCCAGTCGGTCAGCGTGCGCATGGGTGAAATCGAAACCATTGAACACACACGTGACAAAAGCTTTGGCGTCAGCGTGTTTAAAGGCAAGAAAAGGGGCAATGCCTCTTCGTCTGATTTCTCGCTGGAAGCAATTGATTCTGCGATTCGAGCAGCGCTGGACATTGCGAAGTACACCGCTGCGGATAAATTCGCAGGTCTGCCCGATGAGGAAAACATCTCAAGACGGCACCGTGATCTTGATTTGTATCATCCGTGGAATTTAAGCACTGCCAAAGCAGTCGAGAAAGCCCTGGCTATGGAACAGGCGGCGTTTGATGTCAGCAAGCAGATTCGAAATTCTGACGGTGCCAATGTGTCCACCGAATCTGGGCATTTTTATGCAGCCAACAGCAAGGGCTTCAAAGGTGGCTATCCATATTCGCGTCACTCATTGTCTGTTTCGCCGATTGCGCAAGCCAAGAAGTCGAAAGACAGCCCAATGCAGCGCGATTTCTGGTATTCCTCGGAACGCAAGGCCAAAGACCTGGCCAAGCCCGCAAAAATTGGCGCCTATGCTGCACAACGAGCCTTGGCCCGCTTGGGTTCTAAACCAATTACCACCCGCAATTGCCCTGTAATTTTTGAAGCTCCCATCGCGGCAAGTTTGGTAAGCCATTATGTGGGTGCGGTGTCGGGCTCCTCCCTGTATCGCAAAACCAGTTTCTTGTTGAATTCATTGGGCAAACCCGTTTGGGCCCCGCACATCACCATCAAGGAAGACCCGTTCATTGAAGGTGCGCACGGCAGTTCACCTTTCGATGAAGAAGGAGTAAAGGTAAAGGCCCGTACAGTGGTGAAAAAGGGCGTTTGCAACGGCTACTTTCTTTCAAGTTACTCGGCTCGAAAATTGGGCATGGAAACCACCGGCAACGCGGGTGGCACGCACAACCTTATTCTCAGCTCGACCAAAACAGTCTCGGGCGGCCTTGACGCACTGCTCAAAACCATGGGTACGGGCTTGTTGGTTACCGAGATGATGGGGCAGGGTGTGAATGGTGTGACTGGCGATTATTCACGTGGTGCCTTTGGCTATTGGGTGGAAAACGGCATCATTGTTCACCCGGTTGAGGAAATTACAATCGCAGGTAACTTGAAAGACATGCTGGCCAATATTGTGGCCGTGGGCGACGATGCGTATTGGCGCGGCAGTAAACATGTGGGCAGTATTTTGATCGAATCCATGACCGTTGCAGGGAATTAAAGCAAACAAGGAGACCAAGCAATGGAACGTCGTTCCTTTCTCAAAAAAGCGGGTTTGGGAGCAGCCGCCACCGCAACAGCGGCTTCAGGAACAGCCGCATTCGCCGCCGATGGCCCCAGTGTGCGCTGGCGCCTCACCTCCAGTTTCCCCAAAAGCCTGGACGCGCTGTGGGCCGCTGCACCTCAGTTGGCCAAGCGCGTGTCTGAATTGACCGGTGGCAAGTTCGACATTCGCCCTTTTGCGGCTGGCGAAATTGTGCCTGGCCTGCAAGTGCTGGACGCAGTGCAGCGTGGCACGGTGGAGTGTGGGCACACAGCTGGCTACTACTACGTGGGCAAAGATGCTGCGTTCGCATTTGAAGCTGGCTTGCCCTTTGGTTTGACCGCTCGCCAACAAAACGCATGGCTTTATCACGGTGGTGGTTTGCAAATGACCCGTGAGTTTTTGAAAGACTACAACATCATCAATTTTCCTGGCGGTAACACAGGCACCCAAATGGGCGGCTGGTGGCGCAAGGAAGTCAAAAACCTGAACGATCTGAAAGGTTTGAAAGTTCGAATTCCGGGCTTTGGCGGGAAGATCATGGCGGCCTTGGGCGCAGTGCCACAAACCATAGCCGGTGGCGATATTTACCCGGCATTGGAAAAGGGCACGATTGATGCAGCAGAATGGGTTGGGCCATATGACGATGAAAAACTGGGTTTTCAAAAAGTGGCCAGGTTTTATTATTACCCTGGATTTTGGGAGCCAGGCCCTTCATTGAGTTTTTATGTCAATCTGGACGCCTGGAGCAAACTGCCCAAGAGTTATCAGGCTGCGTTGGAAGTAGCCGCGGCCGAGGTGAATATCACCATGACGGCGGAATATGATGCCAAAAACCCGGCTGCATTGAACCGATTGATTCAATCGGGAGCGCAACTTCGAATATATCCCCGCGATATTCTGGATGCCGCCTACAAGGAAGCCGAAAAGCTTTACGCCGACGAATCCAAAAACAATCCAAAATTCAAGAAAATATTCACATCGTGGAATCGTTTCCGCAACGACCAGAACAACTGGTTCCGGGTTGCTGAAAATTCCATGGCCTCATACATACCCAGATCGAAGTAAGTTTTTGACCTACGCAAGAGGGGTCAGATATAAAGAGCGGCTGACTGGCCGCTCTTTTTCGTTTAATGGAACCAAAAGCCTGGCACAAGTCACCCAACGCAGTGTCGCCCCTATCGGGGTTGTTCGCACTTCTTTTGGCTGTCGTAATGAATGGCAAGGGCACTATTCACTTCTGAACGACGGCTTCTGACACTTGACTTGTATGGGACAAATTTATGTCGACTCCTAATCAACTACGCGTATTTATTATTGATGATCACCCAATCATTGCCATGGCTTTGCGCGACATCATGAATTCGCGCTATACCGACCTTGAGGTCAAGCTGTTCAGCCGCATCGGGCCCGCGCTTGAGCACAGCCGTTTCGAGCAACCAGACCTTGTACTGCTTGACTTGGGCTTGCCTGATATGGCGCCAGAAAAAGTACTGGAAACCGCGCTGGAAACTTTTGATTACAGCCGCACGCTGGTCATTTCTGGCAATGAAGAGATTTTGGGTGACATGGCCGATGAATACCCTGAAACGGAATTTGTATCCAAAGGCATTACCCAAGATCGCGTGCTTAGTGTGTTGGACAGTATGGTTTTGCGTTTGCGCCGCAACAACTGGACCGATCAAATCAGTCAAAAAACGCAAGCCGCAAGCGGATTCACGATTGGTCAGCGAATGGCCCGAATCACTGAGCGGCAAGTGTCTGTGTTGTACCGAATTGCCAAAGGCGAGTCCAATCATGAAATTGCCCAGAATTTGGGCCTGTCTCCTGAAACGGTGAAAACCCACGTTCGAAGCATTCTGGCCCGCCTGAATGCCCGAAATCGCCTGGAGGCCGCCATGCTCTACCGAGCCTGGCAGGAACAAAAAACCGACGAGGTTTATTCCGATTAAGCTGCACTTCATGAGACAAATCAACCGGCTTAGTGCATGGGTACAGCAACACTACGATGCATGCTTGCTGGCATCCCTGTGTTTGTTGCCTTTGTCTTTTCAATTGATGGGCCTGGACACTGGGGCTCAATCCCAGTTGGCTTATATTGCCTTCATCAGCGGGTGCCTGCTCAATGCCAAAGTGTCCTGCAGGCGTGCCTTTCGGGTGCCGCCCACAGAAAAACTCTGGTTTCTGGTTTTTGCTTCAGCTTTCGGTGGCTGGGTGTTGTCGCTGAACTGGCAGCACCTCAGCTTTGCGGTGTTGTGCTGGGTTTCACCGTTTACGCTGCTGGCAGTTTTATTGGAAAGGCAGCACCGGTACAGCATTGCAAAACAACGGATTCAAAACCGGCGAACCCAGCAAGCCCGGTGGCGAAATGCAAAACACAGTGTGCTCAGCGAATGGAAAGACAGGTTGCGCTGGCTGGCTGGTGTTCAGCATGACATGCGTCAGCCCTTGCATGCACTGGGTTTGTTGGTGGGTCACCCCTCGCTGGATACTTTCCATCAACATGCTGCGTCCAATCAGGTTATTCGTCAAATGACCAGTTGCCAAAGGTGGCTTCACGACTTGGCTGAAAACATGCTCGAGGCCACCCGGCTTGAACTGGGTGAGCAACGCGAGAAAAGAATTGAGAGCGTTTCAAGCACCGAGCTTTGCAAGTCGCTCGAGGGCTGGATGGGACAGTTGGCTGAAACCAAAGGGCTGACTTTCCATGTCGATGTGGAGGAGTTCCTGATTCACACGGATGCCCGCCGATTGAAACGGGTTATGGGAAATTTGGTGTTCAACGCGGTAGAACACACGCTTGAGGGTGGTGTGGCATTCTCCTATCGACGCCATGGTGGAATTCACCGGTTTACCGTCAAAGATTCAGGCCCAGGCCTGCAAGAGGACATATTGCAGCACAAGGCGGCAAGGTACTCAACCTTTGGCAGCGACCTTCCTAAAACAGGCATAGGTTTGTATGTGGTCAAGCGCCTTTGCCAGGAAATGGAATGGAATTTGTCGATGTGCAATGTCAAGGAAGGGGGTACGGTGTTTGTGCTTGAACTTGCCGATCGAATTTCAAACAAGGCTGAAGTTGTGACCTTGAACTCGAAAAAAACGGGTTAAGCCGATTGCCAATGACCTGGGCAGCTATTCGCTGAAGCTTGGAACAAAAGGTTGTTGCTCGGCTGGGTCGTTCCCACCCCCGTAATTCTGCGTGGGCAGGTCCAGTTGCAATGGGCTGTCTTGGTACTTCACCTTTTCCTCCTGGATGACCAGCTGTGGAAAGGCAAAAATAAGCACCACCATCAACAATTGCAAGGCGATGAACGGCAGGGAGCCCTTGTAAATTTCAATCGTTTTTACCACCTTGGGTGTGACCGATTTCAGGTAGAACAGCGAGAAGCCAAACGGTGGGGTCAGAAAAGAGGTTTGCATGTTCATGGCGATCATGACGCCGAACCACACCAGGTCAACGCCCAGTTTGTCAGCCACTGGTACAAGCAATGGAATTACGATAAACGCAATTTCAAAGAAATCCAGAAAGAAGCCCAACACAAAAATCAGGATTTGCACTGCGATCAAGAATCCAAGTTCACCACCTGGCAAATCACCCATCAGTTGTTCCACCCACAGGTCGCCTTCAACCGCCCTGAAAGTAAGACCAAACACGGTAGAGCCAATCAAAATGAACAACACAAAGCAGGAAAGTTTGGTCGTGAAATCGATTGATTGTTTCAGCAAATCCAGATTCAACCGCTTCTTGGATGCCGCGATCAGCAAAGCACCCACAGCACCCATGGCACCGCCCTCGGTGGGCGTGGCAATGCCCAGAAAAATAGTGCCCAGCACCAGAAATACCAAGGCCAAAGGAGGCATTAGCACAAACACCACAGCTTTCAGTATTCGCGCACCGGAATTGCTTTGACCGATGTAGCAGGCCTCTGGGGGCAAAGCAGGCAGGGCGTTCTTTTGAACGCGTGTAATTACAAACACATAAGCGATGTAAAGAAGCACCAGCAACAAGGCAGGAATTAGCGCACCTTGGTACATGGCCCCCACTGAAACCCCCAGTTGATCGGCCATGACAATTAAAACCAGCGACGGTGGAATAATTTGGGCCAGTGTTCCCGAAGCGGCAATAACGCCAGTAGACACCGATTGACTGTAGCCATATTTCAACATGATGGGCAAAGAAATAAGCCCCATGGATATGACCGAAGCCGCCACTACGCCAGTGGTGGCGGCCAACAAAGCGCCTACCAATATCACTGCATAGGCCAAGCCGCCGCGCACCCGGCCAAACAATTGGCCGATGGTTTCCAGCAGATCCTCGGCCATGCCACTGCGTTCAAGTACCAAGCCCATGAAAGTGAAAAACGGAATAGCGAGCAGGGTTTCATTGCTCATGATTCCGAATATCCGGTCGGGCAGCGCTTGCAGCAAAGCCACGTTCATTAACCCTTGCTCAATCGCGATGTAGCCAAACAGTAGCCCGTTTGCAGCCAGAGCGAATGCGACAGGAAAGCCGCTGACCATGAACAGCAGCAGGACTGCGAACATGAGGGGCGCCAACCATTCAACCGGAATTATTGGCATGGTGTGGGGTGTCCCTTGATTACGGCGATTTTTTTGATGATTTCGGAACAAACTTGCAAGCCAAGCAATGCGAATCCCAAAACGATTAATGCCTTGGCTGGCCAGCGGATCAAACCACCTGGGTCGGCAGAGTATTCATTGATTCGAAATGACTCATAGGCGAAGTCCCAGCCTGACACAAGAACAAAACCGATTAGAGGCAAGGTGAACAGCACATGCCCCAGAATGTCGATCCAGGCGCGCGTTGACTCGGAAAACCGGTTTGAAAGCACGTCGATGCGTACATGTGCATTTTGTTGCAGGGTGTAAGCGGCACCCAGTAAAAACACAGCGCCAAACAAATACCACTGAATTTCAAGCAAGCCATTGCTGCTGGTGTCAAAAACTTTTCGCACCACAGCGTTGTAGGCCGACACCAGCGTAGTGATTAAAATTAACCAACCCACGGCAAGCCCCAGCCTGGTGTTCAGGCCGTCAATGCCGCGTGAGATGGCCAACAACCCCTTCAACTTTACAAACCCAGCCGCTTGCGGGTTTCGGCCGCAGCTGTTTTGACCTGTACCGGGTTGGTTCCACCCACGTGGTCGCGTGCCTGCAGCGAGCCTTCGAGTGTGAGTACCGCACACAATTCCTGGTTCACCAAATCGTCGCTGTAGCCCAGTTCGGTTAGTTTCAGAGCCTCTTGAAGTTGGGCTACGCTCAGCGCCTCCAGGCCACATTGCTGGGTGTCGCAGTACCGCACGGCACGGGCAACAGCCTCATGTGCATCACGGAAAGGCATGCCGCGCTTGACCAAGGCATCCGCCAGATCAGTAGCTGTGGCATAGCCTTCCAGTGTGGCTGCGCGCATATTGTCGGCTTTCACTTGAATGCCCTCAACCATTTCAGCAAAAATAGTGAGCGTGTCGACTACAGTATCAACGGTGTCGAAAAGGGGCTCTTTGTCTTCCTGGTTGTCTTTGTTGTAGGCCAGTGGCTGGCCTTTCATCAAGGTCAGCAGGCCCATCAGGTGTCCATAAACACGGCCTGTTTTGCCGCGCGCAAGTTCCGGCACATCCGGGTTTTTCTTTTGTGGCATGATGGACGAACCGGTGCAGAAACGATCGGGCAGATCGATGAATGCATAGCGCTGGCTCATCCAGATAATCAATTCTTCAGACAGGCGCGACACATGCATCATCAAGATGCTGCTGGCCGAGCAAAATTCAATTGCAAAATCACGGTCTGAAACGGAATCGAGACTGTTGCGGGTTGGGGCATCAAACCCCAGCAGTTCAGCTGTGCGATTGCGATTGATGGGGAATGTGGTTCCCGCCAATGCAGCCGCACCCAGTGGCAATCGGTTAATTCGCTTGCGGCAATCTTGCATGCGTTCCAGGTCGCGTTCAAACATTTCCGCATAAGCCAGCAAGTGGTGCCCGAAAGTAACAGGCTGTGCCACTTGCAAGTGGGTAAAGCCAGGCATGACGGTGTCGTGGTTGCGTTCAGCCACAGTGACCAGTGCTTGAATAAGCGCCTTGAGCAATCCCTGAATGCGGTCTACCTCGTGGCGCAAAAACAGGCGAATGTCCGTGGCGACCTGATCATTGCGAGAGCGGCCTGTGTGCAGACGTTTGCCAGCGTCACCCACCAATTCGGTAAGCCTGCGCTCGATGTTCAAGTGCACGTCTTCAAGATCCAGCTGCCATGTGAACTGACCCGCCTTGATTTCATCCAGAATTTGCGACATACCGTTTTGTATTGCCTTAAGGTCGGACGCTGCAATAACTCCTGCCTCAGCCAGCATGGTGGCATGTGCCAATGAGCCTTGAATGTCGAACTCGGCCAGCCGTTTGTCAAAAAACACGGATGCAGTGTAGCGCTTGACCAGTTCGGACATGGGTTCGTTGAATCGGGCTGACCATGCTTCCTGTTTTTTGGACCATTGGTTCGACATGGGGAATCCTTTATGCACTTTGGAACAGGGCCTAATTATAAGGGGTTGCCGTGCTAGACTTTCGTCATGAACGCCTTCTCACAGCCTTGCTGTGGGGAATTGATTGAAATTTATCCACTGAATTGCGACTAGCGATGTCGCCACACTGAATGAAAATAAGAATTGCATCAAGGGAAAGCCGCTTGGCCATGTGGCAGGCTGAACATGTTCGAGACCTGCTACTGGCGTTGCCTGGGGTTTCTGGCGTTGACATTGTGGGAATGACCACCAAGGGCGATCAGATTCTGGACCGCTCACTTGCAAAAATTGGCGGAAAAGGACTTTTCATCAAAGAACTGGAGCATGCCTTGCTTGAAGGGCGGGCCGATTTGGCCGTGCATTCTGGCAAAGACATTCCCATGGACCTGGATCCTGAGTTTCAACTGCTGGGTTTCATGACTCGCGAAGACCCACACGATGCATTTGTGTCCAATGACTATGCCAGCTTGGCTGATTTGCCAGCAGGTGCCGTGGTTGGCAGCTCCAGCTTGCGCAGGCAGGCACAGGTGTTGGCGCGTTATCCGCATTTGAAAGTCGAGCCTTTGCGCGGCAATCTGGATACTCGATTGGGCAAATTGGATTCAGGTCAGTATCAAGCCATAGTTTTGGCTGCTGCCGGTTTGAAACGCCTTGGTTTGCATTCAAGAATTCGCAACGTGATTGAATCAACCGACATGTTGCCCGCCGTGGGGCAGGGTGCCTTGGGCCTGGAAATTCGCGCCGGTGATTCACAATTGGCCGAGTTGGTAAAGCCACTGATTGACCCGGTGTGTACCGCCTTGGTGAGCGCAGAGCGTTCAGTGTCCAAAGCGCTCGGCGGCAGTTGCCAAGTGCCTATTGCTGGCTATGCAACCCTGAACGATGCACACACTTTCACTTTGCGAGGCTTGGTGGCCAGCCCGGATGGCAAGACTGTGATCGAGAAAAGTGCGCAGGCAAGCCTGCAACACTGGGAAACTGCCGCCGACCTGGTCATCGAAGGTTTGCTTCAAGAAGGTGCGCAGGCCTTGATTGAATCGGCTGTTCAACAATTTAAAGGATAACTACCGGACATGACTCACACTTTGGTCGTTTGCAAACCCAAGTTGCCCGATCAGTATCTGACTCAGCGCGTTGATTTGAAGCGTCAGCTTGATCAAATGCATGCGGGCCATGTGATGTATTTTCCGGTGTTTGAGTTGGTGCCAGATTTGGCAGCCATGTTAACCATTCGGCCATGGCTTGATGCGGCCACCGAAAAATCCAACCATTTGATCGTTTTTGTAAGTCCTTCGGTTCTTGAAATTGCGGTGACCAACCTGGGGCAGTGGCCAGCCCATGTTTACTGTGGAGTAATGGGGCGCCAAAGCGCCAAGTTGGCCATGGACTTGGGTATTCCCAAAGACAAAATTATCGCCCCGACTGGCGAAAACGACCATGAAACCGAGGATTCCGACGGGCTGGCCCGCTTGCTGGCCACGCATTTTGAAGCGGGTAGCTGCCGGGTAATGGTATGCAAAGGCCCCAGAGGCCGTGTTGAGTTTCCAAAAAAGCTGGAGGAAATGCAACACGATGTGACAGTACTGGAGTGTTATGACCGCAAGGTGATTGAGCAAAGCAATGCTCAGTGCGAAGCACTGTTTGCCCGAGCGGCTGAGGCGGTGCTCTGGATTACCAGCAGCGAAACCATAGAGGCCCTCGATTCGCAGTTGGCACGCAAATCGGAATCACAACTCAAGGTGTTGAAAGAAACCGCCACCGTATTGACCACACATCCCCGCATTACGGCCAAATGCAGGGAATTGGGATATGCCCATGTTGTCCAGATAGCAACAGGGATACAATCGGTAAATTCATGGCTGAAATCCAACAAGAAAAGCATGGAAAACAACAATCAAACCAACTCTGCCACGCCTGCTGTCAACCCGCAACCGGTTGTCACCTCCCAATCCAGACCGGCTTCTGCCAGCGCTTCCCAGCCCAATGGGCAGTGGTTGGGCAAAGCTGCATTTTTCATCTCGGTGCTCAGCTTTGTACTCATTTTGCTGATTGCGTTTGCCGGGAAAAACCAGATTGAAAAAACACGCATGGCCTTTGGCGAGCGGATTCAGAAAGAGTCGACCACACTTGATTTGGTGAAAGAAGAAATCAGCAAATCGAGCGATCTGGCGAAAGACCTGAAAACCCGTTTTGACCTGTTGGAGCTTGCCCAGAAAGAGGAGGCCAGCCAACGCGCCAGTCTTGAGGAGGTCTATAACAGCCTGTTGGCCAGCCGAACGGAAGTGTCGCTTAGCGAAGTAGAGCAGTTGATATCAATTGCCAAACGCCAGTTGTATTTGTTGGGCAATGTAAAGGGAGCGTCTATTGCCCTGTCCCAGGCCATCGACCTGCTGGAGGGCACAGAGAAACCTTCTTTGTTGAATTTGCGCACCGCGTTGGAAAAAGACTTGACCGAAATCAAGGCCCTGCCTAGCGACGATTTGCTGAGGCTGGCGATTTCTCTTGATTCGGTGGTTAACTCTGTTGAAAGTTTGCCCATGCTCTCAAGCGCACAGGCCACCACTGATCAAACATTGGCGCAGTTGACCGAAGAAGAAGCATCTGAGGTAGTAGCCGACACTCAAGCGCCAGCAGCCAACGAACAAGCGCAAGGGTTTGAGAAAGCCTGGGCTTCCATTAAAAAAGTGGCTCAAACAGTTTGGTACGACATCATATCATTGATCGAAGTCACCAAAGTAGACAGCCCTGAAGTGCTCATGTTGTCCAATCGTCAAGAAACTGATTTGCGCAATACACTGCGTTTGTCCTTGTTGAATGCACGAATTTCGCTCTTGTCGCGTCAGGCCACTTTGCTGAAATCTGATCTTGAGCGATCAGGCAATTTGTTGAATACCTACTTTGACAGTAAATCCATCCAAGTGCAGCGTGCTCAAACTGTGCTGGCTGAAATTGGCGAAGTTCAACTTGATTTGGTGTTGCCAGAATTGCAGGCTACCTCTGCCGCGCTGAGGCTGGCCGTTGCCGGGCAGCAGGGGGAGCGCCAATGAAGCAACTGCTTGGTTTGTTGCTGGTTGTCGTAGTGGCCGTGGCGGTCACTTTGATGGCTCAGGGCAATGCTTCCAAGGTATTGATCTTTTTCGGTCAGTACCGAGTCGACATGTCGCTCAACTTTGCGGTAGTGGCTATTTTGCTGCTATTCCTGGTGTTGTACGTCATGATGCGCGCTTGGCGTGCGTCCAGCCAGCTTCCCGGAAAATTCAAAGAGTATTGGATGAACCGCAAGCAAAACGCCTTGTTGCAAGCCAATACACAGGGTTTGATCGCTTTGATTACTGGCGATGAGCAAGGCGCCCAAAAAGCGTTGAACCAAGCCAGTAAAACCGGGATTGAAACGGATTTGAGTTACTTGATCCGCGCCATGTCAGCCATTCAGGCCGACCGCTATGATGTGGCCGAGGAAATCCTGAATCAGGAAAAAGCCAAGGTGGGCGAGCACTCGCACGCCCTGGTTGTGTTGCGTGGAAAAGTGGCTTTGTCCAAACAAGACTTTTCGGGTGCTTTGAGCATGCTTGAGGCCATGGACCCCTTGGCTGCAAAATTACCCCAGGTTCAGCGATTGCGCATGCTGGCCTTGATGGGGCTGGCCCGTTGGCAAGATGCTTTGGTGCAATACCGCGCCTGTGTCGCGGTATCGGCGCTCACCAACGGTGAAAAAAATGAAGCCCTGATGCGCATTTATGCTGGTCTGGGAGAAAGCGCGGGGCAAGACGCTTCAAAAATGAAAGAGGTGTTGTCCAGTGCCAAACCGGCTGAGCTTGAGAACGTGGGTGTATTGCGCACGCTAGCCACTGGTTTGCAGAGGAGTGGATTGGTCACTGCGGCCCGCACGCTGCTGGAAATGGCTTTGAACCAAAATTACAACAAGGATTTATTGCCGATTTATCACCAGGTTGCCGTTCTAGAGCCACGGGAGGCTTTGCCCAATGTAGAGCGTTTGCTGGCCCAACAGCCCGCTGATTTGCGTTTGCTGGAGTTGGCCGCTGATGTGTGCGAGCGCGAACAGCTGTGGGGCAAGGCGATTTCCAGGTTTGAAGCGGTGTATGCCAAACAGCCTTCCGCACATGTGGCGGGCAAGCTGGAACGATTGTATGAGGCAGCCAACCAGGGTGAACGTGCCAAAACCTGGCGAGAGAAATTGAACAATCATCTTCAGAACGACCGTCAGCTTGCTTAAAGCAATATTCGATACAATACGACCAAATTTTATTTTAAGGATTAATCAGCATGGGCTACGAAAGCATTTCCCCCGGTAAAGACATTCCAAACGACGTGAACGTAATCATCGAGATCGCCGCAAACTCAGATCCCGTGAAGTACGAAATCGACAAGGAAAGCGGTGCCTTGTTTGTAGACCGTTTCGTGGGTACATCCATGCAGTACCCTTGCAACTACGGTTACATTCCACAAACTCTGGCAGCCGATGGCGACCCCGTGGACGTATTGGTCATGACCCCATACCCATTGCAGCCTGGTTGCGTGGTGCGTGTACGCCCAATCGGCATGTTGAAAATGACCGATGAATCAGGCGGTGATGCGAAGCTGCTGGGCGTTCCAGTAGAAAAGCTGTTGCCGCAGTACAAACACTATCAAAGCATTTCCGACGTGCCCCAAGAATTTCTGGCGCGCATTCAGCACTTCTTTGAACACTACAAAGACCTTGAAAAAGGCAAGTGGGTAAAAATCGAAGGTTGGGGCGACATGACAGACGTCGAAAAAGAAATTCGTGACGGCGTGGCCAATTACAAAGGCTGAAATCGCAGCTTTAACCGCACTGAAAAGCCAGCCTTAGGGTTGGCTTTTTTTATAGTTGTTCCGAACCGCTTTCCCGAAAAGCAGTGTGTTCATTTAACTCAACTGCATACGCGTCCAGGTGCGCCTTTTCCCGACGCAAAAAGTTTTCAATCGGCAACTTGAAGCCGTTGTCGTGCACGTAGTGTGCACTGACCATGGTTTGCGGGTTCAGGCCACGTGCCATTTTGTGTTCACCTTGCGCGCCGCCTTCAAACCACTCTATGCCTTGCTCAATCGCAAAATCAATCGCCTGGTAATAACACAATTCAAAATGCAGGCAGGGCAGGTTTTCAATAGAGCCCCAATAGCGGCCATACAAACGTTCCTGGCTGTACAGAAAAAACGAGCTGGCCACAGGCTGACCATGCAGGCTGGCCTGAATGATCAATATCTGCTCACCCATGGTTGTACAAATTTGCCTGAAAAATTCAAGATTTAAATAAGGGCTGGAAAAGTGCTCCATGTAAGTGCGGGAATAGCACTGATAGAAAAATTCCAGTTCAGCTTCGCTGATTCGAGACCCATGAATGCGTTGAATTTCCAAACCATCCACATGTGCTTTTCGACGTTCGGCGCGAATGTTTTTTCGCTTTTTCTGGCTCAGGCTTTCCAGAAACGCATCGAAATCATCAAATTGTTTGCGCGTGGCCGGGTTTTGGTTTTTCCAGTGAAATTGCACCACATGCCGACTGCTGTTGTTCAGGCTGGTTGCATCACTTAACAACAGTTGTTGATCTTGCTGGGTTAAAAACAAAGCATGCAGGGTTGAAATTTGTACACCCAGCAGTTCAGTGTTCTCGGCAGCCTGCCAGGTCAGCTGTGCAAGTCCTTGAGCCAATGCTTTGCCAGCCTCGGGTGTTGCATGGAGCACTTTGGGTGCCAACACCGGGGTAAATGGTATGGCACACAGCAGCTTGGGGTAATAACGCTGCCCGCTGCGTTCATAGGCCTGAGCCCAGGCCCAGTCAAAAACATACTCGCCATAGGAATGCGATTTCAGATACAAGGGCATGGCTGCCAGAAGCTCACCAGTGTCCCCATGGATGGCCAAATGCAGCGGCCCCCAACCGGTTTCGGCTGTTGCACTGCCGCTGGCCTCTAAGGCCAGCAGGTATTCATGACGAAGTGCAGGGTGAAGCACACCACCATTGCATTTGCACACAAGTGAATTCCATTCAGCTTGTGCGATCTCGCCAATGGATTGACAAATCTGCATGCGATAATTCATAAAGGCGACAACTACTATGCAGGTACCCAGTGAGTTTATCCCGAGTCCGATTGGCCATTGCGCAGTTGAACCTGACTGTAGGCGATTTAAAAGGCAATTGCGCAAAAATTGTTGATTACGCGCACAAGGCAGCCGCACAAGGCGTGCGAATTCTTCTCACCCCCGAGTTGTCCATCACTGGTTACCCACCTGAAGACCTGCTGTTGCGCCCCTCATTTCAGCGCCAAACCGACACTGCATTCGAGCACCTTCGCCGAAACCTGGCTGCACTCGATTTGTATGTGGTGGTGGGGCACCCCGTAAGCAGGGAAGGTGAACTGTTCAATGCTGCTTCTGTGCTTTATCGCGGGCAAGTGGTGGGCATGTACCACAAGCACGATTTGCCGAACCGCGAGGTGTTCGATGAGCAGCGCTACTTCACGCCCGACAACCGCCCATTGGTGTTTGAGGTGGATGGCATTCGTTTTGGTGTAAACATTTGCGAAGACACCTGGAACCGTTACGCGCCTGAAGCCGCAGCGGCTGCGGGAGCTGAAGTGCTGTTGGTGCCCAATGCATCGCCCTACCACATGGGCAAACAGACCATTCGTCAATCAATGGTGGCCAAGCGTGTTCAGGAAACCGGCATGGCGATTGTGTACGCCAACATGCTGGGTGGGCAAGACGAACTGGTTTTTGATGGTGCATCTTTTGCCATGGATGGTAAACAGCATGTGGCCATGCGCTTGCCCCAATTTCAAGAAGCCTTGGCCATGCTTGATGCAGTGGCGCGCCCCGGCGAGCCCATTGTGCTGGAGGCCCACCAGCCATGCGTACCCGAGCTTGAACTGACTGCGCAGGTGTACGAAGCCCTGAAAATGGGTGTACACGACTACGTCACAAAGAACCGCTTTCCCGGCGCGATTATCGGCTTGTCAGGCGGCGTCGATTCTGCAATTACCCTGGCAATTGCAGTGGATGCTTTGGGCGCTGACAAAGTGCGTGCCGTAATGATGCCTTCGCCATACACTGCCGATATCTCGCTGGATGATTCTCGCGACATGGTCAAGCGCCTGGGGATTCAGTACGACGAAATTTCTATCCAGGATTGCATGAGGGCCTTTGACTCCAGCTTGGCTCCCTTGTTCAAGGGCTTGGCGGCAGACACCACCGAGGAAAACCTGCAAGCGCGTATTCGCGGCACCATGCTCATGGCCATTTCCAACAAAACCGGCCGTATTGTGTTGACCACTGGCAACAAAAGTGAGATGGCCACCGGTTATTGCACTTTGTATGGCGACATGGCGGGTGGCTTCGCGGTGATCAAAGACATATTCAAAACACTGGTGTATCAGCTTTGTGAATACCGCAACAGTCTGTCTGAAGTCATTCCGACCCGAATCATTACGCGCCCGCCGTCAGCTGAATTGCGACCCGATCAAGTGGATCAGGACAGCTTGCCTCCCTATGATGTACTTGACGCCATTCTGGCCCGCTACATGGAAAAGGACGAATCAGTTGAAAACATCATTGCCAGCGGCTTTCAGAAAGAAGATGTGTTTAAGGCTGTTAAACTGCTCCGTATCAACGAATACAAAAGAAGACAGGCGCCCGTGGGTATTCGGGTCACGCACCGAGCATTTGGTCGCGACTGGCGCTATCCAATTACATCCAAGTTCAACGATCTAGAAGGATTCCAAGAATGAAACTGGTCAGCGCAATCATCAAGCCTTTCAAACTTGACGAAGTACGTGAAGCATTGTCGGAAGTGGGTGTCACCGGCCTCACCGTGACCGAAGTGAAAGGCTTTGGTCGTCAGCGTGGTCACACTGAGTTGTACCGTGGTGCCGAGTATGTGGTTGATTTTCTGCCCAAGGTAAAAATTGAACTGGTGATTGAAGACAAGCTGGTTGATCAAGCCATTGATGCTATTCAAAACGCCGCTAGAACCAACAAAATTGGCGATGGCAAAATTTTCGTGACCGACGTTGAGCGCGTTATCCGCATTCGCACGGGCGAACAAGGCGAAGCAGCCATTTAAACAAAAAAGCCCAGGTTCTTCACTTGGGCTTTTTTTACATCGCTTGGTTTAGCGGATTGTTAACCCAAATGGCTGTGAATGATTTCCGCAAAGGTGGGTGCCAAGGGTTCTGGCAAATCATGGCCCAGCCCTTTGATCAAATGGAGTCTTGAATTGGGCACCAGCCTGGCGATTCGTTCAGAGCACGCCTTTTTCAAGAGTGGATCATCCAGCCCATGGATCACGCAAGTGGGCACCCTGATTTCCCGTGTGTAATCTTCGATTGAACCCGTTGCCACCACGCAGTGGGTTTGCCGTAGCACACCCGCCGGTTTGTAGGCTCGGTTGTACGATTTGCGGGCACGCTCCCTTAACTTCAATGGGTCGGGCGGGTAGCCGGGGCTTCCAATGGCAGTAAACACCCGTTCCACATGCGCCACTACATCGTCAATTTTCTGGCTTTTTGGTTTCTTCAAAAACATGTTGTGCAACACGTTCGGTGTGGGCATCGGAAGTTTCGGGTTGTTGGTGCTCGACATCAAGGTGACCAACTTTCCTATTTTCTCGGGCGCCTTTGCCGCCACGATTTGCGAAATCATGCCGCCCATCGAAATACCGAGCAGGTGAGGGCGCTTTAATTCAAGTGCATCAATCAGGCCAATTGCATCGTTGGCCATGGTGTCCAGCTTGTAATTGGTGGGTGTTTGCAGGCCCAGCTTGTTGCGAATGAATGTGGCTGGTACGTTCACTTTCATGCTGGTCGGGTGTTGATCAGTCAAGCCAATGTCACGGTTGTCAAACCGAACCAGTCGGTAGCCTCGCTGCAACAAAGGTGAGCAAAACTCGTCGTTCCACATGGTGAGTTGGCAGCCTAGGCCCGCCACCATGAAAATGGTCTCGCCGTCGGCAGGGCCAGCACTTTCCCAGGCCATATTCAGCCCAGTAATGCTGGATTTGGCAAAACCTTGTTGCCATTCAATGGGGGTGCTCGCAGCTTTCATCTGTGCTGTCTCCGTGGTGTGTCTTGTTATTGTCGGGCTTTGAGTATCACCAGCAGGGCGCCTGCGCCACCGTCTCGGGGTGGGGCTTGGCAAAAAGCAAGCACTTCGTCTTTTTGCACCAGCCAGCGTTTTACTTTCTCTTTCAGCACGGGTTCTTTGCCAATCGAACCCAAGCCCTTGCCGTGAATGATTCTGACACAACGAATGTCATGTTTTACGCTGGATCGCAAAAATTCACCCACGGCAGTACGTGCTTCATCCGAGCGCAGCCCATGCAAATCAATTTGGGCCTGAATAACCCATTGCCCTTTTCGAAGCTTTTTCAAGGCCTCCACACCCACTCCATTGCGGCGATAGGACAGTTTGTCGTCGGTTTCCAGAAACCGCTCAACATCCATTTCATCGGAAATGCTTTCCCACAGCACTGCTTCATCATCAAGCTCGCGCTGCCGGGCGATTGGGGCTGGTTTTTCCAGTTCGTGAATTTTCAGATTGGTGTTGGGCAGCGGGGTGACATCGCTAACCAGCTTTTTGAACAAGTTTGCCTCATCCTGTAACTTCTTGAGTTCAGCCGCTTTAATTTTCTCCTGGCGTTCGGCCTCCAGGCGCTGCTCTTTGAGCGAGCGCCTGACGCCTTCAAGATCTGCCATGGAAGTCAGCTTTTTCAATGCAGTACTTCTTAAAGGGACTCTTGTCAGCCTTCTTGAGCTTCCAGCCAGCGCTGTGCGTCCAGTGCAGCCATGCAACCTGTACCTGCGCTGGTAATTGCTTGACGGTACACATGGTCTTGTACGTCGCCAGCCGCAAAAACGCCCTCGATGCTGGTCATGGTCGCCAAACCATTCAAACCGCTACGGGTTATGATGTAACCGTTCTTCATGTCGATCTGACCTTCGAAGATGTCGGTATTGGGCTTGTGGCCAATCGCGATAAATACGCCCTGAAGCGCCAAGTCCTGAGTTTCACCAGTTTTTGTGGATTTAATACGCGCGCCGTTTACACCCATTTCATTGCCCAGCACTTCGTCCAAGGTGTAATCGGTTTTCAGCTCGATTTTTCCTTCCTTCACCTTGTCCATCATCTTGTCGATCAAAATGGCCTCGGCTTTGAATTTGTCGCGGCGGTGAATCACGGTGACCTTCTTGGCAATGTTGCTCAGGTACAGCGCTTCCTCAACCGCGGTGTTGCCACCACCCACCACGCAAACTTCCTGATTGCGGTAAAAAAAGCCGTCACAAGTGGCACATGCAGATACACCCTTGCCCGCAAATTCTTCCTCAGAAGGCAGGCCCAGGTACATGGCACTTGCACCGGTGGCAAGAATAAGTGCATCACAGGTGTACACGCCCGAGTCACCTTTTAGCGTGAATGGACGTTGTTGCAGTTCAACCGTGTGGATGTGATCAAAAATGATTTCGGTATTAAAACGCTCGGCATGGGCCAAAAAGCGGCTCATCAGGTCGGGGCCCTGCACGCCTTCGGCGTCGGCCGGCCAGTTGTCCACGTCAGTGGTGGTCATTAGTTGGCCACCTTGGGCCATGCCGGTGATCAAAACAGGGTTCAAATTGGCACGCGCGGCGTACACTGCAGCAGTGTATCCGGCGGGGCCAGACCCCAAAATCAGTACTTTGGCGTGGCGTGGCGTGTTAGAACTGGTCATTGCTACCTCTTTTGTGCTTCAAATGGTGTCTGTTCAAGATATTTCTCTCGAACTTTGTCAGAATACAGACTTCAATTATATGCTGCATTGCGGGCTACTCTTATTACAGTGAATTCCAGGACCACACAAAATACAGGCACCCTTCGGATCAGCAAATTGTTGCTGGAAATCCGCTGGCTATGTCTGCTTGTTTTTTCCATCTATCTGTTTTTGATTCTGGTGTCGCACAGCAGCAGTGATGACAGCTTTTCCCATGAATCAGGCAGCGATGTTGTCAGCAACTTTGGCGGCGCAGTCGGTGCCCATTTGTCGGATCTGCTCTTTTTCATCGCAGGCTACTCGGCCTACGCTCTGCTGGGCTTGTCATTCTTCATGTTGTGGCGTGCCCGTAAAATGGTCGATGCCATCGAATTACCCGGTTTCAACGAACCTTTGCCAAAGTGGATTGCCTGGGTAAGGCCCATTGGCTTTGTGGTGTTGTGGGTCGGTTTAATGGGCCTTGAATCGCTGTCAATTTTCAAAGGCGAAGGTCTGCCAGCCGGCGCTGGTGGTGTTGTTGGGCAAACCATTTCGAGCATTTTTCAGCAGTTGCTGGGGCTTTCTGGCGCTGTCATGTTGCTGTTGCTGTGCACTGCAGCTGGCCTAAGCGGATTACTGGGGCTAAGCTGGGCCGTGATGGCCGAACGCGTGGGTGGCTTTCTGGAAGGCTTGGTGTTTAAAACCAAAGAATTGGTCACTGCTTACTTTGACCGCAAAGAAGGCAAAAAAGTCGCTTTGGCCCGTGTTGAAAAAGTGGAACAGAAACGAGAAAAGTTTGAAGAACACAAACCTATTCGCATAGAACCGGTTGCAGTGGCAGCCGAGCCCTCGGTGCAAGCCATCAAGGAAAAACAGCAGCCGCTGTTTGCTGAACTGACCGAAACCGAGTTGCCACCTTTGGGCCTGTTGGACGATGCGCCCGCAGCCATTGAAACTGTCTCCGCCGATACGCTGGAATACACGTCGCGCTTGATTGAGAAGAAGTTGAGTGACTTTGGTGTGCAGGTACAGGTGATGGCAGCCCAGCCAGGTCCGGTGATTACGCGCTTTGAAGTGGAACCCGCAGCCGGTGTGAAGGGTTCGCAAGTGGTGAATTTGGCCAAAGACCTGGCCCGAGCGTTGAGCTTGGTGTCCATTCGCGTGGTTGAAACCATTTACGGCAAGAACCTGATGGGGCTTGAACTGCCCAACCCGCGCAGACAAGTGGTGAAGCTGACCGAGATTTTGGGTTCGCAGGTGTACAGCACCAACAAATCGCCCGTGACCATGGCTTTGGGTAAAGACATCGCAGGCAAGCCGGTGGTGGCCGATTTGGCCAAGATGCCACACCTGCTGGTGGCGGGTACCACCGGCTCGGGTAAATCGGTGGGTATTAACGCCATGATCTTGTCGCTTCTCTATAAAAGTGGCGCCGAAGATGTGCGCTTGATTCTGATTGACCCGAAAATGCTTGAAATGAGCGTTTACGAGGGAATTCCTCACCTGCTGTGCCCAGTGGTAACCGACATGCGCCAAGCTGCCAATGCCTTGAATTGGGCTGTGGGCGAAATGGAAAAGCGCTACCGCCTGATGAGTAAAATGGGTGTACGTAACCTGGCGGGCTACAACGCGAAAATTGCAGAAGCCCGAAAAAGCGGTAACAGCATTCCAAACCCGTTCAGCCTGACACCTGACGCGCCCGAGCCTTTGGACACCTTACCCATGTTGGTGATCGTGATCGACGAGCTGGCCGACCTGATGATGGTGGTGGGCAAGAAAATTGAAGAACTGATTGCACGTTTGGCCCAGAAAGCCCGTGCGGCGGGCATTCACCTTATTTTGGCAACGCAAAGGCCTTCGGTCGACGTCATTACTGGTTTGATCAAGGCCAACATTCCAACCCGAATTGCATTCCAGGTTTCATCGAAAATCGATTCCCGCACCATTCTCGACCAAATGGGTGCTGAAGCACTTCTTGGGCAGGGTGACATGTTGTACTTGCCGCCCGGTTCCGGCGTGCCCCAGCGTGTGCATGGTGCTTTTGTATCGGATGAAGAAGTACACCGTGTGGTTGAATACCTGAAAGAGAAGGGTGGTGAGCCCAACTACATTGAGGGCATTCTAGAGGGCGGCACCGCGGAGGAAGGTGGCAACGCCAGCATGGACGCGACAGCCGGCAGTTTTGATGGCGAAAAAGATGCACTCTACGACCAAGCCGTGGGCATTGTACTGAAGCACCGCAGGGCATCCATTTCATTTGTTCAACGCCATTTGCGCATTGGATACAACCGTGCAGCACGCCTGCTGGAAAGCATGGAACAGGCGGGCTTGGTATCGGCCATGCAGTCCAACGGCAACCGCGAAATTCTGGCGCGAGCCGAGGCGGGCCAGGATGATGAATAATCATGACGATTAATTCAGCATTCATCCATTAAGTTCGGTAAAGCCTGTTTACCCCGGGCAACAACATGCGTTATTCAGGGTGAGGCACCTTAAAGGAAGTAGAAATTAATGCGAATTCAACAATTCTTGTTTCGATCAATCCTGGCTGCGGCTTTGAGTGCTGGCGCACTTGGGTCGGCTTGGGCGTCTGCCCAAGAGGCGTTGAACAACTTTGTAAAAAACCGGGGCTTCGCCGAAGGTCAGTTTTCACAAGTGGTTATTTCTCCCAGCGGCGCGGTGAAACAACGCGGTACAGGTGAATTTTCTTTTTCACGGCCTGGCAAATTCCGTTGGGAAATCAAGAAACCCTATCCCTTGCTGTTGCTCTCCAATGGCAGCAGCGTGGTTTCTTACGATGAAGACATGGGTCACGCCACACAAAAGCCCATTGGCAATGCCATGGATTCAACACCTGTCGCCCTGTTGTTCGGCAGTAAAGACGTTGACAAGTTGTTTAATCTTAAAGATGAAGGCATGAAAGACGGCAAGGAATGGCTAGTCATTCGTCCGAAAGACAAGGACAACCTGTTCGACTACGCCCGTATTGGCTGGAAAGACGGCTTGCCAGTGAACCTGGAAATTCATGACGCTTTGGGCCAGGTTACCCAGCTGGAATTGAGCAATTGGGATTTCTCCAGGCAAAGACCTGCCAGTTATTTTGATTTCAAAGCCCCAGCGGGTGTAGACCTTATCAAAACGCAATGACCCCCGACTTGTTTGGCGTTAGCACCGAGAATCCCTCTTTGCCCCCAAATCAAAGCGCTGTGACGGGCTCGGTACCGCTTGCCGAGCGCATCCGTCCAAACCAGCTTGCCGATGTAGTCGGCCAAACGCACTTGTTAGGGCCAGGCAAACCACTTACCTTGCTGTTCGAGCAACAACATGTTCATTCCCTGATTTTGTGGGGTCCACCTGGTGTGGGTAAAACCACTTTGGCACGGCTGCTGGCTGGTGCAGCCAAGGCGCAATTTATTGCTTTGTCGGCAGTGCTTTCCGGGGTCAAGGAAATTCGCGCTGCAATTGAACAGGCAGGCGAGTATGCCAAGGTGGGTAAATCCACCATTTTGTTCATCGATGAAATTCACCGCTTCAATAAATCACAGCAAGATGCCCTGTTGCCGTTTGTTGAATCGGGTTTGGTCACCTTTATTGGCGCGACCACGGAAAACCCTTCTTTTGAAGTGAATTCAGCGTTGTTGTCGCGTTCGCAGGTTTATGTGCTGAATGGCTTGAATGCAGACGATTTTGCGCATTTGTTAAAACGTGCACAGGCGGAATTGGGGACTGGCATTGTGGTGGAAGGCGATGCTTTTGATGCACTGTGTAGTTACGCCGATGGAGACGCACGCCGTTTTCTGAATTTGGTGGAAATTACGCTGCTTCAAACCAAGGCACAAGGCTTGAACAGCCTTGATTTACCAGCCTTGAAGCAAATTGCACCCTCGCAGATTCGCCGTTTCGACAAAGGGGGTGATGCCTTTTACGATCAAATCTCGGCGCTGCACAAGTCGGTTCGTGGCTCTGACCCCGATGCAGCCCTTTACTGGTTTTGCCGTATGCTCGACGGTGGAGCCGACCCGCGCTACATGGCCCGCCGAATTGTGCGCATGGCTTGGGAAGACATAGGCTTGGCCGATCCCCGAGCTTTTACTATCGCCAATGAAGCGGCGCAGACCTATGAACGGCTGGGTAGCCCAGAGGGTGAATTGGCTTTGGCCCAATGCGTGCTTTACCTGGCGATTGCAGCAAAAAGCAATGCGGGTTACAACGCTTACAAACAAGCGATGGCACACGTGAAGCAAAGCAGCTCCATGCCCGTGCCCATGCACTTGCGCAATGCACCCACCCAGCTGATGAAAGAACTGGGACATGGCAGTGGCTATCGTTATGCCCACGACGAGGAAGCTGGGCATGCTGCAGGAGAAAGCTATTGGCCCGAGGGTATGCAACCGCCGCAGTTTTATCGGCCCACAGACCGCGGGCTGGAGGGTAAAATTGCAGAAAAACTGAACTGGCTTGCCCAACGCAACGCCGAAGCCCGCCAAAAAAAGTAAGAAGCACTCACATCGGCCCACACCGGGCTTGAAGTTTTAGTACCATCACCGCTATTCATACAACCGCATTCTGAGAAATTTTCATGTTAGACATTCAATTGCTTCGCAAAGACCTGACCAATGTGGCAGAACGACTGGCCCAACGGGGTTACAGCCTGGACATTGAGCAATTCAATGCGCTGGAAGGCAAACGCAAACAATTGCAGACCAGCACTGAAGAATTGCAGGCGAAGCGAAACAGCATGTCCAAGCAAATTGGCCAGTTGAAGGCCAAAGGCGACGACGTATCCGCGGTAATGGCCGAGGTGGCGGGTTTGGGCGATGAATTGAAGCGCAATGAAACCGACTTGACCGCCCTGCAAGAAGAGATGAATTCCTTTTTGTTGAACATTCCAAACCTGCCGCATGAATCAGTGCCGATAGGCAAATCCGAAGACGATAATTTGGAATTGCGCCGCTGGGGCACCCCTGCCCAGTTTGATTTCCAGGTGAAAGACCATGTGGACTTGGGCGAGAAACTTGGCCTTGATTTTGAAACGGCTGCCAATTTGTCAGGTTCACGTTTTGCCGTACTGAAGGGGCAAATCGCCAAACTGCACCGGGCATTGGCGCAGTTCATGCTCGATACCCACACCGAGCAACATGGCTACACAGAGCATTACACCCCTTACATTGTGCGTGGTGAAACCCTGAAAGGCACCGGACAGCTTCCGAAGTTTGCTGAAGACCTGTTTTCAGTCAAGAAAGGCGGAGAAGAGGGAACTTCTGAACCTTTGTATCTAATTCCGACCGCCGAAGTTACCTTGACCAACTTGGTGGCTGACCAAATGTTGAAAGCAGGTGATTTGCCCATCAAAATGACCGCACATTCACCCTGTTTCCGCTCCGAGGCAGGTAGCTATGGCCGTGACACCCGCGGTCTGATTCGCCAGCACCAATTCGACAAAGTAGAAATGGTACGCATTGAAAACCCGGAAAACTCCTATGCAGCACTGGATGAAATGACCCAGCATGCTGAAAATATTCTACAAAAGCTGGGGCTGCCTTACCGGGTTATCGTTCTGTGCACTGGTGATATGGGCTTTGGCTCTACCCGCACGCACGACATTGAAGTGTGGTTGCCTGCCCAAAATACTTACCGTGAAATTTCGTCTTGTTCAAACTGCGAAAGCTTCCAGGCGCGTCGCATGAAAGCCCGCTTTAAAAACGAGGCAGGTAAAACCGAGTTTGTGCATACTTTAAATGGTTCGGGCTTGGCGGTTGGGCGTACCTTGGTGGCGGTGCTTGAGAATTATCAACAAGCCGACGGCTCGGTAACGGTGCCTGAAGTTCTTCAGCCCTACATGGGCGGAAAAGCTGTACTTAACCCATAAAATTGCCCAACTTTTGCTTTCAGGCCCGTTGTGCCGGCAGAAGCAGGGGGCAAAGCACGCAGGCCAGTGCAGACAGAACGCTAAAGGTCCACAACATGGCGTGTGTGTTTTGCCCAGCCAGCAAGCTGACCACCGCCCCCACAATCAGGATTAGAAACCCGATCGCCGTGTTGCTGACAGCAACATAAGCAGAGCGGGTTTCTGCAGTGGCCATGTCCACAAGCAGGGTTTTTCTGCCCAAACGCACACCTGCCAGGCACACCGAAGTCAGGAAATAAGCACCGGTAAACAGCACCAATGCGCTGAATTCAATTTCAAATTGCAAAACCAGCAGTACAGCAATGCCTACCGCGGCGTTGATTGCACTGGCGATTGCCATCAAGGTGCGGCTTGAATAATCGGCCAAACGTCCCCACAAATAGCCCGACGCGGTGTTGGCCAAGCCAGAAACGATCAAAAACAGGCCGATCAAAGCGGCGTTGCCCAGGGCGTCCTGAGCGAGAATGATCAGCATGGGTGCACCCAGCGACACGCTCAATAACAGGGTGCGAACAATCACGAAGTTGCGAAAAGGTTTGTCATCTTTCAACAAACGAAGCGATTTCAAAGCCTCAATGCCCGCATTGCCGCCTCCTGCGGTTGCGCCCGGCTCTTCCCGGATCGCCCAAATCGCGAAAGAAGCGACAATCCAGCACAGCCCCGCAATGCCAAAAAGACTGGCCAGGATCAATTCATTGTTTTTGATTTGATTGTAGAAACCCAGATTGAGCCCCAAGAGCAAGGTAAACAGCCCCGAAACACTCGTGGCCAGGCCCATGAGTGTGCCGCGCCGCGATTTCGACACGGTTTTTCCCAGTACGTCTTTGGCTGCAACTGAACATATACCTCTTGCAAAACTGAACACCAACAGGGCAGCAAATACCAGCCAACTCGCATTTTCTGCCGTCAAATCAAGGAACAATGCAAACCCGCATGCCCAAAGGGCAAAGCCGCTGAGCAAGCCTCCGAACAACCAGACATACTTTCTCAGTGCTATGGCCCTTATTTTGGCGGCTATAAACAGCTGAGGAAGCAGCACACCAGACTCGCGAATGGGCACGGCCAAAGACACCAGCAGCATGGGCGCTCCCAACAGGCCAAGAACCCATGGAAACACTAGGCGTGCACTGGCTATTTCGTCAGCCAATTTGGTGAAAAAGTTGCCAAGCAAGTGCAGAAAAAAATTAACGGGTTGGTGTTTGCAGGATTCATCAGGAATGTCCTTGCAAACGCGTGCGTCTTCGTCGCCTGTGATCAGATCGTACAGGGCTGTGGTGGCAGGTTTGGCTTTTTGCATCGGGATACTTTATCAACTAAAAAGGCACCCAAAGGTGCCTTTCCGATCAAACACTGGCTGTTGATTGCCAAGCGAGCAGTTTACTGCGCGCCAACTGTGGCCTTGATGGCTGCGATGAACTTCTCGCTTTGCGCTATGTTGCTGACTGTCGCTTCAAGACCGTGGCGGGCAGAAGCCAGGCGGATAAAGCGCTCCATGCGGCGGGTTTCGTGTTTGTTCCAGCGAACGGTGAATGACACAACACGGTTGTCGTCAATCCAGACATTGCTGGGTTTCAGGAACATGAAATCGCCCAAAGCTACTTTGGGCAATCCAACTTGACCGCTCGCGTCCACGCCGGTGAACTGAACCAGCAATGGGGTGCCATTTTGAAGCCAACTGTTGTTTTCAATAGCATCACAGAAGATGGAACAGGTTGACCAGGTAAGTCCGCTGTAGCGAACCATAAATGCCAGTCTGGATTCTTCAAAATTATCTGTTACATCTGAACCCACTGCAGCCAAATCTTCAGGTTTTACTTTAAGTGCCAGGAGTTCTTGCTCAAGTGTGCTGTAAGCAATGCTAGAACGAATTTGATCCGGAATAGGCTTCACCTGTAACCAGTGGAACAGGCAATAAGACCGAGTCAAACGCTCTGCAATCGAACTCATGATGAACTCCTGAAAAACATGCTGCAACGTTATTGGTACTGGGCTCGGGGTTTTTCAGATTCATACCGAGGCTCTAACCAATTTCCCTTGACTTCACAAACAATCAACAATCGAAAACCATGCTGATTTGTGTGTCAGTTACAAGAGAAGGTTCAATTATTGTTAACGCTGAACCCGGAAATTGGAATACCAATTTCCCAAATAATTTGCTCACGCTGCTTTTTCCTGATCTTTCGCAGGTGCTCCTATTCTTTTAACTGAATATTCATTTAAAAATTGGGGTAGCAGATTGTCCCAATCGGGGTTTAAGGACTCAATCAACAGCAAGCGCATGTCGCGTGGCCAGTTCCGCACTCGGCGAAGTCGGGCCACAAATTTGTCATGGTCAGTCCAGACTTCGAAGTAAACAAGGCGATCAAGTCGATGGTAGTGTGCATAATCACGGCGAAGCCCTTGCAGGTGTTCATCCATGCGCGTCGCAAGACAGTTGGTATCCCCCAGGTAAAGGGGGCCATTGGGTTTGTTGTTCGACAAAATATAAAGCCAGTATTTGTCTTGCTTTCTGGCGGTGTCGTTCAAGCTACTGTCCGTGTTCTTGCTCAATTCATCCTCCGCACCATTGGGGCTTTAGGGCAATAAGTGGTTGTAAGTACAATACTTATTGATTGTATGTGTATTGCTTATTTTGCTGTGCAAGTTTCTCCCTCTTAATGGGTGCTGCCATCGCTATTTTTGACGGATATTCGGTGGTACTATATTTGTGGACAATTATTTCCTGATGCCAAAATAATTTTGGCGGTCTGATTATTTATATATTTATCAAAGGCTTATATGCTTACAGCTATCCTGGTGGATGGTCCGTTCTTCATTCGCAGAATTCGCCAAATTTTTCCAAGTTCAGTCCACCATGACGCAAAAGTCATGGCCGATCTGGTGTGGCGTTTATCAGCCGCTCATTTGTTTGAACGCAATCAGCCCAAGCGCCACTTGTTCCGCATTTTTTTCTATGACACGCCCGTGTTCACGCAACGTGTAACCTTGCCGGTTTCCAGACAACAAATTGATTTGTCAAAATCCAAAGAAGGGCAATTCCGGGTGGCGTTTCAGCGTCAATTGCAAAGAAAACGGAAATTGGCTGTGAAGCTGGGCGAAGCGCGCGAAGCGGATACCTGGAAACTGAATGAGGATGCCCTCGCTGATTTGCTTGGCAAACGCATTACCGTAGACGACCTGGCCGATGAGGACTTCACCCCCGATTCCCACCCCAAGGGCATTGAATTAAGAATGGGCGTAGATCTAGCTACCCTGGCCTACAAACGACAGGTTCAACAGGTGGTCTTGCTGACCGGAGATGGTGCTTTTTCAAGTGCGGCGGAATTGTTGCGTCACGAGGGCGTTGATGTGGTGCTCGACCCGATGTGGCAAAACATTTCTGAAGATCTGTTTTCCTACATTGATGGGCTGCGCTCGACCTGCCCCCCACCAGACAGGGCAGCAGATTTCCTGGCCCGAATTGGATCCGATACTTACGATCACGACGATTTGCCTGCAGAATAAAAAAAGCCCACGTCAAAGTGGGCTTTTTTCTGCACCAAGGGAGGTGGAGTACTTCAATCAATCCCCCATGCCTTCTGCGTAAAGGTCGTTGATTCGATCCTTGAACGCTTCAATCACCTTCACGCGTTTTACCTTGAGGGTCGGCGTTAAAAGGCCGTTGTCGACCGTCCAGGGTTCTTTGGTGGTGATAATGCGGCGCACACGGATGTAGCGCGGCAAATGCTGCAAACGCTCATTGGCTCGTTTGATCAGTTCTTTTTCATTGGAGTTGGCAGTGACCGCAATCATGCCGATGAACGGTCGTCCCTCGCCGATCAATACAATTTGCTCAAACACATCGTCACCAATAATGGCCATTTCCGCATCCTGCGGGGAAAACTTCTCGCCATTGGACAACACCATGATGTCTTTGATTCGACCCCGAATATAAATTCGTTTGTCCTTGATTTCAGCCACGTCGCCCGTGTGCAGCCAACCGTCTGAATCGATCGCTGTTTTTGTGGCCTCTTCGTTTTGCCAATACCCCAACATGATGTTGGGGCCGCGTGCCAGCAGTTCGTCATTTTCGCCCAGCATGACCTCTACATTGGGCAGAGCAGGGCCCACAGATTCAGGCACATTGCCTTCGGGACGGTTGACTGAGATGACCGGGCAGGCCTCAGTCATGCCATAGCCGTGAAGAATGGGAAGCCCCATTGCGATAAACGCCTTGGCAATTGTGCTGTCTAGTGCCGCACCACCCACCACGGCCAAACGCAAGCGGCCGCCCAGTCTTTCCAGAATAGGTTGAGCCACTTTGGCGCGCAGAAGAGGGAGTTGAAAGTGATCGACAATGCCACCTTTGCCCTGTTCCATCCGCCAGCCCACATCCACCAGCTTTTCGAATGCCTTTCGCTTGAAGCGAGAGTCTTTGACAGAGGCTTGAATGCGGCCGTAAAACTTTTCAAAAATGCGCGGTACAGCAAACAGAACCGTGGGTGCCTGTGTTGCCAGGTCTTCTGGCAATTGATTGATACCACGTGCGTAAATCACTTTTGCACCCACACGCAGGGGCAAGTAGTAACCGCCAGTGCGCTCGAACATGTGAGACATGGGCAAAAATGACAAAAATACGTCTTCCGGCTTTGCAATGTCCAACTGGAAACAGCTGTCTACGTTGGCGATCACGTTTTTGTGCGACAACATTACTCCCTTAGGGCGACCCGATGTGCCCGAGGTGTAGCAAATTGTGGCCAGCGTGTTTTGCTCTAGATCGAGCAGCTCGAAGGGCTCCAGCTTTTTATCCAGACTTTTCAGCACATGGACCGCATTTTCCACGCCATCGGCTTCTTTTTCGATGTCTGATTTGATCGACAACACGCGAACGTCTTTCAGATTCTCTTTCAACAGGTTGCGGGCAATGCGGTCATTTTCAACAACCACTGCGCGCGATCCGGAATCCTGAATGCAATAAGCAATGTTGCTGGCGTTGTCGTCCACATACAGCGGCACTGAAACAAGGCCCATGGCCACTGCACCCTGGTCAAACGCCACCCAGTGAACACTGTTCTTCAGGCAAATGGCGACCCTGTCGCCGGGCTGTAAGCCCATGGATCGGAAAAAAGCCTGCCAGGAACGTGCAAGGTCGATCATTTCCCGTGCTTTGAAATCAACCCACTCGTTGTCTATGAACTGACGGTACAACACGCGATTGGGGGTGTCATCGTGTTGAAACAAGAATGTGGCGATGTTCGCCATAAGGAGGTCTCCCAAATTTCTGTTTTTATAAAATTGACCGTAGTGTACTGAACAGTTTAAGGATTGATAAGAACACTCATTCTAGATTTGTATTCAAGGCCTTGATGACGGCTGGACGGGCACTTAACGCCTCATACCATTTGTGCACTGCAGGATAATCACTTAGCTCAATCCCCTGGCGTTGCCAACGATAAACCCAAGGATACAAAGCCATATCGGCGATGGAATAGTTTTCCCCTGCGATGTAAGGAAATTCGTTGAGCTGTTTGTTGATAACCTCATAGAGCCTTTTGGCCTCATTGGTGTATCGATTGATAGCATATTCAATCGGTTCAGGCGCGTAAATCCGAAAATGATGCGCCTGCCCCAGCATCGGACCCACACCACCCATTTGAAACATCAGCCATTGAATGATCGAGAGGCGTTCACGGTGACCATTACCGAAAAACTTGCCGGTTTTCTCGGCCAAGTAAATCAGAATGGCACCGCTTTCAAACAATTCGAGTGGTTTTCCGTCAGGGCCATGCGGGTCAATAATCGCCGGTATTTTGTTGTTGGGGCTGAATTTCAAAAACTCGGGCTTGAATTGATCGCCCTTGCCAATATCAACCGCAACGGGTTTCCATTGAAGTCCCATTTCCTCGCAGGCAATGTGAATTTTGTAGCCGTTGGGAGTTGTCCAGGTGTAGACCTGAATCGGTTCATTTTGCGCAGTATTCAATCAACGCTCTCCAGTGATGCAAGTGGGCTAACACGTTCGTGCTAGGTCATTTCAAGGATACCTCACTGAGTGTTGTCATGCGTATGCTAACGCTAACAGGAACAATTGAACCGAGAGTAGACATGCCGATTTTCTGGACACAAGCCGCTCGAATAATTCACCTTTCGGTGTTTTCGATTCTCTGTGCTTTATTGACGCTGTTTCCCCTGCCAGGTCTCAGCCTTGAAATTTCCACACCAGTGGGTATTCAGCAAATTGGTCAAATCCTGAATCTGAAAAGTACGCTCAGCAACATGCCAGAAGGAGCTGAGTCGCAATTGCGATCCACATGCCTGAAGGCTCGAATATATGCTTTGGGAAATACCCCTGGCAGTTATGAAAGTACCCTCTCGCGAGAGGTACTGGTGAATTTTGACCCAACGATTCGCCGCGGAGGATTGCTCGAATTCAAGTCTGTAGCACCTGTTGAGGATGCGGTGGTTGAAATGGAGTTGGTGTCGGAGTGCCCCTTGATCGTGTTCAGCACAAAATGGACATTGCTGTTGAAACAGGGTGGGGTCGAACAGGGCAGTGCAATTAATGTAAGCACTGCTGGCAAAGAATCTGCTTTTGACCCTGAAGGTTCTTCTTTGTTGGCCAATTCCAGAAAAGCACCAGCGCCACAGCTTGACAGCAAACCAGTGTGGATGACTCAAGACGAGCGACATGAAATAAAGCCTCAACAAGCATTGAACCAGACTCCCGCAGTTGTTTTAAAGACACCAGAAAATGATGAGGCGGCTGGTACCAATGAAGTTGTGAAGGTGGCATCGCTTAATACGGATTTGTTTGGCGCCGGGCTCATTGAAAGCCGACGGGAAACCAGCGATGTAACTGGCGGGCTGGGTTTGAATGAATACACTGGGGAAACAGCTGCAAACCGTAACCTGCAAGAGTGGCTGCTGCCGGTATCGTTGGGTGCAGCGGTTCTGTTGATAATTACTTTGTTACTTTATCGACGGCATTCAGCTAAAAAAGCAAATATTCAGTTTGGGGTTAATGAGTACGGTCACGATGATCGCCGTGCCAATAATTCACAGCCGCTGGATGTAGCGACCATCAGCCGAGAACACGTCATGGCGTTTTCTGGAGAGCCTGCATCAGTGTCAGTGGGCAGCCATCGGGTGTTGGAGTCTTTGATTGGAAATGATGAACAGGACTTTGACGCCGACTTGAATTCGTCTGTCCATAACATGAACACTGGTTTGATCGACCCTGTGTATCGATCGTCTCTAAAAATCAGTCTTGAGTTAATCAATCGGGCCGACATTCCCAGCTGGAAATTGCCTGCATCTTATCTGGGTTTGGTCGAGTCGCGGAACAAATCACTGGAGCTGCACAGAACGATCGATGCTTTGTTGTTGCGAAGTCAGATTGGCTTGATTGAATTGGCTTTTCAGGATGCCAAACAGGGCCAGTTGACCCCGGCGCAGTCTTCACTGGAACTGCTGGAGCAGGTACTTGGCAATGAGTTACATGACATGGAGTTCAGACCAACGCTTTGCGTGCCCGATGTGGTCAAAAGTCATGTGCGCGCAAAAATGTGCGAGATCGCGGGTGCCGATAAGCGCCAGCTACTTCGTGAAAACCTGGTGAACTTGAACAGCCAGGTGCTTAGCCCCGCACTTTGCTTTAATTCAAATGCATGGCGCGAATTCTTGAGTGAGGAAGGTATTCTGGATTAGCCATCACATTGCTGTTCACGACACGCTTAGGGACTCTTCCAGTTGCTCAATCTCAAGCATCAGTTCCAGCAACTCAGTTTCCGCATTCTCTAGGCGAGCGGCGATCAAGTTGCGCTCATGGTGCAGTTCCGCGGCTTTTTTCGAATCGTCGGGTTTGCTGTAGTCGCATTTGGCCAAAGCTTCATCAAGTTTGGCCATTTTGGGTTGGTCAGTCTCAATTAGTTTTTCAAGTTTTTTAACCTGATTGCCCAATTGTTTGATTCGTTGGTTCACAGCTTGCCTGTCTATCGGTGCTGCCACAACTGCAACAGGTTTGTTGTTCGAATTGCCTTGTTTTGCATTGCGATTTTCCGCACTGGTTTCTTTGCGCAGCAGCTCGGCATAGTCATCCAGGTCCCCGTCAAATTCGGTCACTGCGCCTTGGTGAACGCGCCAAAAGCGATCAGTAATAGATTCCAGCAAATGCCGGTCATGAGAAACCATCACCAGGGCTCCTTCAAATTCCAGAAGGCTGCTGGCCAAGGCTTGGCGAGTTGCAATGTCCAGGTGGTTTGTGGGTTCATCCAGCAATAGCAGGTTGGGGCGTTTGTAAGCCAAAAGGGCCAAAGCCAAACGCGACTTTTCACCGCCCGAAAAACTGCCAACCAATTGACGAACTTTGTCGTCTCTAAAGTGATAGCGTGCCAGGAATTCACGCGCTTTTTGCTCGGAAATTTGCCGCTCCAGACGTGACATGTGCTGCAAGGGTGTGGCGTTCATGTCAAGCGATTCAATTTGGTCTTGTGCGAAATACCCGTAAACCAGTCCTTTGCCCTCAACCCGCTCACCACCCAACATGTTGAGCTCGCCCACCAATGTCTTAACCAGGGTGGTTTTGCCATTGCCGTTGGCACCCAACAGACCGATACGGTCGCCAGGGCGAAGTTCAAGACTGATACTTTTTAGTATGGGCGTTGCACCTTCATAGCCACAATCGCTCCGGTTCAGAACCACCAACGGGTCTGGACTTTTGTGGGGTTCCATAAACGGAATTGCCACATGGGGTTCTACTTGCAAAGTTTCAATCAACTTGATCTTTTCAAGTCGCTTTACCCGGCTTTGTGCTTGTTTGGCCTTGCTGGCTTTGGCCTTGAAACGATCCACAAATTTTTGCAGCTTTTCCATTTCACCAGCAGCCTTTTTGTTGGCCTGGCTAACCTGGTCTGCACGCTCGGCAAAAGCACGCTCAAACGCAGAGTAACCACCCGTGTACTTGGTCAGTTTTTCGCTGTTCAGGTGCACGGTGTGGGTACACACCTCGTCTAGAAAATCACGGTCATGTGAAACCAGAATTACCGTGCTGTTGACTTGCTTGATCCACTGCTCCAGCCACACCACCGCTTCGATGTCCAGGTGGTTGGTGGGTTCGTCCAGCAAAATAAGGTCGGCCCTTGAGCCCAGCACTTTGGCAAGGTTCAAGCGCATTTTCCAGCCGCCAGAAAACTCGCCAACTTTGCGTTGAAGGTCTTCTGTTTTAAACCCCAAGCCGTGAAGAATGGTGGCCACACGCGCTTCAGCAGTGTAGCCATCCAGGTTCTCCAGTTCTTCATACAAGTGGCCAAGTTGCTCCATGTCGCCGCTTTCTTCAACAGCATGAATTTTTTGGCGCACTTCGTGCAAGGCCCGGTCACCTTCCAGGGCGAAATCAATCACGCTGAGATGGTTGGCCGTTACTTCCTGATCAATCCAGGAAAGTCGCCACACCTTGGGCAGGTCGATACTGCCTTGATCAATGTGAAGCTCGCCAAGAAGGGCACTTAGAAAACTGGATTTACCAGCGCCATTGTGACCAATCAGACCTACTTTTTCACCGGGAAACAGAGTGAGTTCAGCATTGGTTAAAATAGGCTTGCTGCCCCGCGCAATGCTGAGGTTGTTGATTTGAATCATTGAATGGGTTTAGACCAAGTCTTCTTTGTTGAGCAAAAACACCTGTTCGTCACCTGCCGAGGTTTCAAGCCAAATGGGATTTAAATGTGGAAAGGCCGCTTCGAAATGCAGTTTTTCATTGCCGAGTTCAACCACCAGAAAACCGCCGTCTTTCAGGTGTTTAGGGGCCTGTTCAAGAATATCCTGAATCAGATCCATACCGCTGTCGCCACCGGCCAAAGCCATGCGTGGCTCGTGCAGGTATTCGGGAGGCAGCTTTTTCATGGAGGCCTCATTGACATAAGGCGGGTTGGTCAAGATGAAGTCGTATTGCTTGCCATTCAGGTTTGAAAACAAATCCGATTCAATGGCATGAACACGCCGCTTCATCTCATGCAGCTGTATGTTCTCGCGCGCGACACTCAAGGCCTCAGTTGACAAATCGACAGCATCAACCTGCGCATTTTCAAACACATAGGCAGCTAGAATCGCCAGACAGCCGGAACCTGTGCACATGTCAAGAATCTCGAATGGCATTTCAGGGGCATTTACCCAGGGCGTTAATTGGTCGGCCAGCAGTTCAGCGATGAAGGAACGCGGGATGATGACCCGTTCGTCGACCTTGAAGGCATGTCCTTGCAACCAGGCCTCGCCAGTGATGTAACTGGCCGGCTTGCGATCGACTACACGTTGGGTAATAAAACGTGTCAGTCGATTGGCTTCTTGAATGGTGACACGTGCGTCCCAAAACGGCCCGACATCGCCAATCGGCAGACTGAGCGCCGACTGCACCATATAAATCGCTTCATCAAATGCGTTGCTTGAGCCATGGCCAAAAAACACCTGACCACGGCGCATTTCGCTGACATAAAACCGCACCCAGTCGCGAACGGTGTGCAGTTCTTTGGGGTCGACTGCAATGTGTGCGGTGTAATCCTGATTCATGAATTGCCTTGGCTGAAATCGGTTTGCCCAATGGTGAGTACGCCGTTCAATTCGACGACCGGGCGTTTAATGATGCTGGGGTATTCCAACAGAAGGGCTTTGGCACCCTCAGGTGACTGGGCTTTGCCTTGCAGGCTTTCGTCCAGACCACGCCAAGTGGTGCCTTTCCGATTGATGACTTTATCCAACCCAAAGGTACTGATCCATTCGTCAAGCAGCAACGCGGGTACACCATGTTTTTTGAAGTCATGGAAAACAATTTCCACGTCATTCGATTTCAGGGATGCAATCGCTTTTTTTACGCTGTCGCAGTTAGGAATTCCGTATACCTTGGCTGTCATTCTGTCGGATGCTCCTTTACTCTGCGTTGCGCAGCAATTCGTTGATGCCGGTTTTCGCACGTGTTTTTGCATCAACACGCTTGACGATCACCGCGCAGTACAGGCTGTACTTGCCACAAGCGCTGGGCAGTGAGCCACTGACGACCACTGAGCCAGCAGGAATTCGGCCGTAACTTACTTCGCCTGTTTCGCGGTTGTAAATTTTTGTACTTTGACCGATGTAAACACCCATGGAAATCACGGAGTTTTCTTCAACGATTACGCCTTCCACTACCTCAGAACGTGCGCCAATAAAGCAGTTGTCTTCGATGATTGTGGGGTTCGCCTGTAGAGGTTCCAACACGCCACCAATGCCTACGCCACCGCTCAAGTGAACGTTTTTACCGATTTGTGCGCATGAACCCACAGTGGCCCAAGTGTCCACCATGGTGCCTTCGTCTACATACGCACCAATGTTCACGTAGCTGGGCATCAGCACTACATTTTTGGCAATGAAACTGCCACGGCGGGCCACGGCAGGCGGTACTACACGGAATCCACCTTTCTTGAAGTCTTCTTCGGTGTAATCGACAAACTTGGTGGGCACCTTGTCGTAAAACTGGGTGAAACCACCGGCAGCCATTGGTTTGTTGTCTTCAAGGCGGAAAGAAAGCAACACGGCTTTCTTGATCCATTGGTGGGTTACCCACTCGCCGCTTTCCTTCGAACAAACACGCAATTCACCCCTGTTCAATTTTTCCAGTACGTCGCCAACAGCGGCGCGAACGTCTGCAGGTGCAGAAGAAGGGGAAATTTCTGCACGGTTTTCCCATGCGGCTTCAATGATGGATTGATGATTATTTGTCATGGTGATTTCCTGTGTCAGAGACTGTTTTTAATTTGTTGTGCAATTCGACAAGCGGCCTCATTGCATTCGGCCAGGCTGGCTACCAGCGCAATTCTCACATGGTTGCTGCCGGGGTTAAATCCATTCACCTCGCGACCCAAAAAGCTTCCGGGCAATAGGGTAACATGCGCTTGCTCAAATAGCCTTTTGGCGAAGGCTGTGTCGCTTTGCCCCACATCAGCCCAAAAGTAAAAGCCGGCGGGTGGAATATGCAGTTCAAGTTTGCTTTCAAGAATAGCGCTGAAGGCTTTGAACTTCTCGGTGTATAAGCGGCGGTTCTCGGCAACGTGTTCTTCATCGTTCCAGGCAGCTACGCTGGCCATTTGTATGGTGGTCGACATGGCAGAACCATGGTAGGTGCGGTAGCGAAGAAATGCCTTGATCAGCTCTGCATCGCCTGCCACATAACCAGAACGAAGCCCGGGCGCGTTAGAGCGCTTGGAGAGGCTGGAAAACACAATCAGGTTGTTGTAATCCGACCTTCCCAAACGGCTTGCTGCTTCAAGCCCACCGATGGGGGCTGCGGTGCCATCTAGATAAATTTCTGAATAACATTCATCCGATGCGATCACGATATTGTATTCATCGGCCAGATCAAACAGCTTTTGCCAGTCTTCAAGTGAATACACCGCGCCGGTCGGGTTGTTGGGCGAACACACATACATCAGCTTTGTTTTGGCCAATACATCGGGGCTGAGTGCGTGAAAATTTGACAAACCGCTGGCCGGATCAATGTTCACGAACACAGGGCTTGCGCCACCTAAAAAGGTGGCGCCTTCGTAAATTTGATAAAACGGGTTTGGAAAAACAACGTGGCTGTCGTTCTCACAACCATCCAGTACCACCTGTGCGAAAGAAAACAAAGCCTCACGCGAGCCCAGAATCGGCAAAACCTGAGTTTCCGGATCGACCAAGGCATCAAAACGGCGCAGTATCCACTCAGAGATTGCTTTTCTCAACACCGGCAATCCCTGCGTACCGGGGTATACCGACAAGCCATCAAGGTTGTCGATCAAAGCCTGCTTGATCAGCGCTGGCGTGGGATGCTTGGGTTCGCCAATCGACAAATTCACATGGGTCAAACCACCCGTGTGCTGGGTGCCCGCGAACAATGCTTTGAGGCGTTCAAATGGATAAGGCTGAAGTTTGTCGAGGTTTTTCAATGAGTTCACCGGAATTGCTGTTTAGCCATCGTTTTAAGCCAAGCGCGTATAGCCACGCGCTTTTAACCCCTCGCATTTAGCCACGAGTAGGGTTCATGGTTGAAATGGAATCCAGTTCAACTTTCGGCAAGGGCTGAAAGCCTGAGTGGCGGTGTTCAGCCACCACCGTGGTGTATACACCACCCCGAACATACCATTTCGCAGTTAGTTTCATGTAGCGGGGGTCAGTTGCGGCCACCAGGTCGTCCAGAATCTTGTTGGTTACAGCCTCGTGGAAAGCACCTTCCTCCCTGTAACTCCACATGTACATTTTCAGGCTTTTCAGCTCTACATTCTTCTGGTTGGGCAGGTAGTCGATCACCAAAGTGGCGAAGTCTGGCTGCCCGGTCAAGGGACAAAGACATGTAAATTCAGGCACTTCGATGTGAACGTGGTAGGGCCGATCCGGGTTCGGATTCGGAAAAGTCTGTAAATCACGGCTGGGTTTGTTACTCATAATTCTCTCGTGGGCCTTTTTAGCCTGTTGTGGCCTTTGGCCTTTGTGGCGTTAAACAACTCAATCATCCTGCCAACTACGGGCGGGGGCCCGGCGTAAAGCGCGAAGGCTTTGCTATTATAAGGTCAGCGGGTTTTCAAGTTCCCGTGGGTTGAAGTTTTTATTCGTTCTATTGGTCTCATTTCCACTTCATCGTGCGATTAACTCACATTCGTTTAGCTGGCTTTAAGTCATTTGTTGAACCAACGTCCTTTGCCGTGCCCAGTAATCTGGTGGGTGTGGTGGGTCCGAACGGCTGTGGCAAATCCAACATCATCGACGCGGTACGCTGGGTACTGGGTGAATCCAAGGCGTCGGAGCTGCGTGGCGAATCCATGCAAGACGTGATCTTTAATGGCTCCACCAACCGCAAAGCGGCCTCGCGTGCCAGCGTAGAGCTGGTGTTTGACAATGCAGAAGGCAGGGCAGGCGGCAGCTGGAACCAATATTCCGAAATTTCCGTTAAACGCGTGCTCACACGCGATGGCGCTTCAACCTATTACATCAACCAGCAGGCGGTTCGCCGCCGCGACGTCCAGGATATTTTCCTGGGTACAGGTCTTGGGCCACGCGCCTATGCCATTATCGGGCAGGGCATGATTGCCCGTATTATTGAAGCCCGCCCGGAAGAATTGCGCATTTTTCTGGAAGAGGCCGCAGGTGTATCGAAATACAAGGAACGCCGCCGGGAAACTGGCAATCGTTTGGCCGACACGCGCGACAACCTCATCCGTATCGAAGATATTCTTCGCGAATTGACCAGCCAGATTGAGCGACTGGAGCAGCAAGCCACCGTGGCGCGGCAGTTCAAGGAACTTGAAGAGGCTAAAAATACCAAGCAGCGCTTGCTTTGGTATATCCGCTATTCCGAGGCGTTAGAGCAGAAAAATACTGGCCAGGCCAAGCTTGAACGTGCCAAAGCTGATCTTGAGGCCATTCAAAGCAAATCGATTAGCACCCAAACAGAACTGTTTGCTGTGCGTGAAAAGCAGGTGGACGCCCAGCAACAGCTGGAGAACGACCAAACCCAATGGATTGAATCCAACAGGCAAGTAAGCCGTCTTGAAGCTGATTTGCGCGTGATGGCTGAATCACGCGCACGCCTGGGTACTCGAGTGGCCGAGCTTGAACTTGAAATTCAAAACTGGACTGTGCGGGAAGAAGACGCGAAGGCACGATTGGAAGAAATCAGTGGTTCTACTGAAGAACAGCAAGCCGAGCTGGAAGAACGAATTATTGCCCTTGAAGAGGCCGAGCTGGCCGTCGAGCCAGTTGAGCTGGCCTTGCAGGCTGCGCGATCCGCTGTAGACCAAAAACGCGCCGGTGTCATGCAAATACAGCAGGCACTTGGCCAGGTTTCTTCGCAGCAGGAATCAGCCAGCCGTGCCGAAAACACGATTCAAGTGAAATTGGATCGGCTTGAAAGCGAAAAGCAGCAAATTGCAGCACCTTCGGTACACGAAATGGACGAAGTCCAATCTCGGGTCCATTCCCTTGAACGGGAGCTTGACAATGCCACCGGCAACCTTGCTGAATTTGAAAGCAAGTTGGCTGCTGGTGGTGCCGAACTTGATCATGTTCAAGCCTCATTCAATGCTGAGCGGGACAAGCATGCCAACGCGCAGGCGCAATTGCAGGCACTTGAGAAATTAAACGAGCAACTTGCCGAAAGCGCTGAGTTAAAGCCCTGGGTTGAAAGTAGCGGCCTTGGCGATACACCGCGCTTGTTGGGCAAGTTACAAGTGGAGCGTGGCTGGGAAAGGGCACTTGAATCGGCGCTGCGGGAGTCGCTTGACAGCTTTCAGGTACGAACGCTTGACATGGTTGAGGGCTTTGCCAAACAGCCACCCCCTGCACGCGTGGCTTTCATGGAATCAGCGAGTCAGGGCGGTGGTTCAAACCTTTCTGTTGGTCCGGAAGACCTGGCCAGCCTGGTGCGCTGCACCGACTCTGCCATTCAGCAATCTTTGATTCAATCACTGGCTGGGTACCTCCTGGCCCCCGATTTGCAAGCCGCACTGGCGAAACGAAAAACCCTGAAGCCAGGCCAGCGGATCTTCACGCCACAAGGGCATTGTGTCAGCGCCACAGGCGTGTCTTTTTATGCGGCAGACAATGCGCAAAGCGGTCGGCTTGAGCGCCAGCAGCAAATAGAAGCCCTGCGTACAGAAGTGCGCGCGCTAGACATGTTGAAAAATGAATCCATGGCCAAGCGCGACCAACTGCAATTGCGCACGGGTGAAATGAAAGCCCATGTGGTGCAAGCGCGTCAACTGGTTGAAAGTTTGACCAAGCGACTGCATGAAGCCCAGGTACAACTGATTCGCTTGCAAGAGCAGCAAAGCAGGGCAGACAGCCGCCGGGAACAAATTGGTTTAGACCTGGCTTTGTTGCAAAGCGAACTGGAAGAACAGCGGGCAATTTTACTTGAATCGGAAGACAGGTACGCCGAACTGGATGAGCAGCTTGCCGTCGCCAGCGATGCGCTCGAAAGCCAGAAAGACAAAGTGACTGAAGCAGAACAGGCGCTGCGCGACAAACAGGCGCAGGTGCAGAATGCGCTGCGTAAAAAGCAGGATGCAGAATTCAATATTCGTAATCAGGAATCTCGCCAACGCGAATGTGAACGAGACATTGCTTTTGCAAGCAGTCAAATTCAGCAAATTCAGCAACGCAAACAATTGGCGTTGGCTGAACTTGAGGGGCTTTCTGAAACCGAAGGTCAAGAAGCATTGCAGCTTGCCTTGGAAGAGCGCGTAATTGCAGAAGAAAAAGTGGCAGTTTCTCGTGATGCGCTAGAACAAATCATGGCGAAGGTATCTGAGCTTGAACGTGCGGAAAAAGAAAGTGACAAGCAGGCTGATCCACTGCGGGATGCGGTACAAGACCTCGCATTAAAAATTCAGGCCGCTGAACTCACCATCGAACAATACAAGAATTTGATGGACGAAGTGCAGGCCGATGTAAACGAATTGGGTCAGCAATTCGTTGCCATGGATGTACCTCCGAAAGCATCAGTGCTTCAGGCCGAAGTAACCCGCCTTACCAACGGCATGCAAGAGTTGGGAGCAGTGAACCTGGCTGCGCTGGATGAACTGGCTGCTGCAACAGAGAGAAAATCATTCCTTGACCAACAGGCCGGCGACCTGATTGAAGCCATGGAAACCCTTGAGGATGCGATCCGCAAAATTGACAAAGAAACACGCGACCTTCTCTCCGAAACTTTTGGTGTGGTTAACGGGCATTTCTCGCGCCTCTTTCCCAAGTTGTTTGGTGGTGGAGAAGCCCGCTTGGTCATGACTGGCGATGAAATTCTGGATGCAGGCGTGCAGGTATTTGCCCAACCTCCCGGCAAGAAAAACGGCACCATTCATCTCTTGTCGGGTGGCGAAAAAGCACTAACGGCCACAGCACTGGTTTTCGCAATTTTCGAGTTGAATCCTGCACCGTTCTGCTTGCTCGACGAAGTTGATGCACCGCTGGACGATGCGAACACCGAGCGTTTCACCCGCTTGGTCAAACAAATGTCTGAACAAACCCAGTTTTTGTTCATTTCCCACAATAAAATCGCCATGGAAATGGCGCAGCAGCTGATCGGCGTCACGATGCAGGAGAAAGGTGTTTCCCGCATTGTTGCCGTTGACCTGGCGGCTGCAGAAAAAATGGCAACGGAAACCGTATGAACGACCTACAACTTACCCTGCTGATTGTTGGAGGTGGTGGCATTGCTGCCATGATCGCTTACAACTGGTGGCAAGATTATCGACTGCGCAAACAAGCCAGCGAACGTTTTGGTGAAACCGATCAAGACCCGCTGTTGAATACGGGTTCTGTCAAATCGAGTTATGAGCGTACAGAGCCCGGGTTCTCGGGATCACAAGAGTTTGACTCTTCCCCTGAATTGGATGAAACAGGCGGAGAAGCAGACTTTAATGCACACCGAGCTGACAGCCATTTGCAAAATGAACCGCAAATGACAATCGACAAACGCCTGTTTGCAGATTTCATCATCCGTTTCGACGAAGACAAAGATGCCAACACCTGGAAGGCCCTGATCGACGGGTTGGAACAAATCAATCGCAAGCGAATTATTTATTCTGCCAGCCCAGACGCCGCTGAAAACGCTGATACGCTGTGGTTCAAGGCAAGCCCCTATGAGGGCACCGCAAAATCCTTGAAAGCAAGCGTTCAAATTGCCAACCGCAAAGGTCCGCTCAGCTCAATCGAGTTTTCTGAAGTGCTTGGAAAATTCAGGCGATTTGCTGAAGACCAGAATGCGGACATTGAATTTCCCGAGATGAAGGAAGTGGTGGCCAAAGCTGAAACGCTGGACCAAGCCGCGGCTGCTTTGGATACCTTGCTCGGTCTGCATTGCCTGTTACCTGAAACCGTACAGGAAAGCACCGCAGTCGACATGCTTGCTGTGGCAGGTTGGGTGCAAAAAGGCCACCAGTGGTTTCTCAATGATGAATCCGGCACCCTGGCCAGCATGGTAATTCACAATGCGCCCGGCAAACGCCTGTTGAGCTTTAGTATTGACGTACCCAATTCAGCTGAACCCATTAAAGCCTTGGGCGATATTGTCACCGTATGCCATGGCATGAATGAAAAATTCGGTGCACCGCTAATGGACGATTCTGGCCGAACCTTGAGCACTCAAGCCATTGAGGGCATCTACAACCAGTTGATTGAACGGGTTCGTAATTTGACCGATTCTGGCTTCAAGCCGGGTGCACCTGTAGCTCGCATTTTGTTTTCATGACCAATCTGGATTTGTTTGACAGCAACGGCAGTGGCGACAAATCCGATGAGCAGGACGAGTCTCCAAGCGCGGCAATTCGCCGCCTGATTGAACTGCTGAACCGCTGGGAACATGCCTACTATGTGCTGGATGCACCTGAAGTGCCGGACTCCGAATATGACCGGGTCTATCAGGCACTTCAACAACTCGAAAACAGCCACCCCGACCTGATTCAGAGTGACTCCCCCACACAACGCGTTGGTGGCAAACCCGCGGATGGCTTCGAGCAGGTTAAGCACCGCGTACCCATGCTGTCGCTTGGCAATGCCTTTGATGACAGCGACGTGCTTGCCTTCGATCGACGGGTCAAGGAACTGGCCGACCTGCCGATAGACACCACAATTGCTTACGCGGTTGATCCAAAATTTGACGGATTGGCCATCTCAATTCATTACAAAAACGGCATTTTCCAACAAGCGATTACTCGCGGCGACGGCACGGTTGGTGAAGACGTATCTACCAATGTAAAAACCATTCGAAGCTTGCCCTTGAAATTAAAGGGAAGCAAGGTGCCTGAGCATTTGGAAGTGCGTGGCGAAATTTTCATGTTCAAGAAAGATTTCGCACAGATGAATGAGAGGCAAGCGGAACTTGGCCTGAAAGTTTTTGCAAATCCACGCAATGCTGCAGCTGGCACCATTCGCCAACTCGACCCCAAAATAGCTGCAAGTCGACCGCTGCGGTTTTACTGCTATGGTGCGGCCCTTGAACGGGATCAGTTGCGTGAACTAAAAAGTCAATCCGCCATGATGCAATGGCTGTCTGGAATGGGCCTGCCTGTTTCAGAACTTAGCCAAACCGCCTTGGGTGCCGAGGGCCTCTTGACCTTCTACCGCAGCGTGGGCGAGCGCCGCAGCACATTGCCTTTTGAAATTGACGGCGTGGTTTACAAGGTAGATTCTTTTGACCTTCAAGATCAACTTGGTTATGTGGCCAAAGCGCCGCGTTTTGCAGTGGCCCACAAATTTCCGCCCGATGAAGTGCTCAGCCGCCTGCTGAACATTGAAGTACAAGTGGGCCGTACAGGGTCGATCACACCGGTTGCAAAACTTGAACCCGTGAAAGTGGGTGGTGTTGTTGTATCGTCTGCCACCCTGCACAATCTTGATGAAATTCAACGCAAGGATTTGCGGGTAGGTGACCAGGTTTTGGTTCGCCGTGCCGGCGATGTAATTCCCGAGGTGTTGCCTTTCCCGGGCAACCAGCGCAGCGCAGGAAGCTGCGCCTTTGTCATGCCGACACACTGCCCAATTTGTAATTCACTGGTTCAAAAAGAAGAGGGCGAAGCTGCTTTCCGGTGTACAGGCGGCTTGGTGTGCAAAGCCCAGCTTACGCAGTCGATTATTCATTTTGCGCATCGACGTGCCATCGACATTGAGGGCCTGGGTAGCAAACTGGTTGAAGTACTGGTTGACAAGGAATGGGTAAAAACCCCCGCAGACCTGTTTCGCCTCGAATTTGATGCCTTGGTTCAGCTTGAGCGCATGGGAGAAAAATCGGTGCGCAACCTGCTGGACAGCATCGAAAAGGCCAAGCAAACCACATTCGGCAGATTTTTGTTCGGCTTGGGAATACGGCATGTTGGCGAGGCTACCGCCCGTGATTTGGCGGCCTATTTCAAGAATGTGGATCGGCTGATGAGCGCCACAATTGAAGAACTGCTTGAGGTCAACGATGTCGGCCCTGTGGTGGCGGAATCCATACGGCAATTTTTTGATGAACCTGCCAATCAACAGGTTGTACGCGAATTAATCTCACTGGGACTTGCCTGGCCAACCGAAGACACGCAAACAGCTGATGAATCGCATCCTTTCTTTGGAAAAACATTTGTGCTCACCGGCACGCTTGGCCACTACAGCCGGGATGAAGCTGGCGCATTGATCATCGCTCGTGGCGGTAAAGTAACTGGCTCGGTGTCCAAAAAGACAGATTACTTGTTGGCCGGGGAGGCTGCTGGCAGCAAACTGGACAAGGCCGCAGCCTTGGGCGTGACTGTACTTGATGAAAGTACATTTCAAGGTATGCTTTAAACATAAAACGTTATTGTGTTTATTATTTTTTTATTTCTTCATTAATGGACTACGGAGCGAGCAATCATGACCCGAGTTAGAAAAGCTGTGTTTCCTGTTGCGGGTATGGGCACCCGATTTTTGCCTGCCACCAAAGCCAGCCCAAAAGAAATGATGCCCGTGGTGGACAAGCCACTGATTCAATACGCGGTGGAAGAGGCACTTCAAGCGGGCTTGAGTGAGCTGGTGTTTATCACCGGTCGAAGCAAGCGTTCCATTGAAGACCATTTCGACAAGGCCTATGAGCTTGAGGCCGAACTTCAGGCCCGCGGCAAAACCGCACTGCTTGAAATAGTGAAAAATATTGTACCCAGCCATGTGAACTGTATTTACATTCGGCAGATGGAACCTTTGGGACTTGGCCATGCTGTGCTGTGCGCGGAGCCCGTTGTTGGTACAGAGCCTTTTGCTGTGCTGTTGGCCGACGACCTGATGGATGTGGACAAAGGCACCCCCTCTGTGACCCATCAAATGGTGAAGGTGTTTGAACGTGAGCATGCCAGCGTATTGGCTGTGCAGGAAGTTGATCCCTCTGAAACCAAATCGTACGGTATCGTCTCCAGCACTCCCTGGAACAATCGCTCCGAGCGGGTTAATGCCATTGTTGAAAAGCCCGATCCCAAAGACGCACCAACCAACCTGGCGGTTGTGGGCCGTTACGTGCTGAATTCTCAAATTTTTGATCACATCCGGAAAACGGGCAAAGGCGCTGGCGGAGAAATTCAGTTGACTGACGGTATTGCCTCACTGCTTGAAGATCAACCCGTGTTGGCTTACCGCTTCACCGGAACCCGCTTCGACTGCGGCTCGAAAATGGGTTACCTGAAAGCCACAGTGGAACTGGGCCTGAAACACCACGAGGTGGCTGCAGAATTTGCTCAATACCTCAAAGACAGGAAGTAAGCCATGTATGCAGTGTTGGGAGGCAGTGGTTTAAGCCAATTGCCGGGTTTTGAAATTACCATGCGCAAGGTTCAGCGAACACCCTACGGTGAACCCTCAGGCGCACTCACAATCGGCATGCTGGCGGGCCACGAAATTGTTTTTCTGGCACGCCATGGCTATGGGCATACCATTGCCCCCCATCAAATCAACTACAGGGCCAATATTTGGGCTTTGTCGCAACTAGACATCGACGGCATTTTGTCTGTAGCGTCTGTAGGTGGAATTCGCCCTGATTTGAAACCAGGACAGCTGGTGGTTCCTGATCAAATTCTGGACTACACACACGGGCGCAATGCCACATTTTTCGAAGGTGACAACCAGGCAGTACAACACATCGACTTCACATGGCCTTATGACCAGGCCCTTCGTACTTCATTGTGCCTTGCAGCCGATGCCATTGGTGAGCAAGTGGTGCAGGGCGGCTGTTATGCCTGTACACAGGGGCCTCGCCTGGAAACTGCGGCTGAAGTGAAGCGTTTGGCGCGCGATGGTGCCGATATTGTCGGCATGACCGGCATGCCAGAGGCCAGCCTGGCCCGCGAACTTGAAATACCCTATGCGCACCTAGCTTTGGTGGTCAACCAGGCTGCTGGAGTGGGAGAAAGCGCTCAGGAAATTTCTCATGCCCAGATCAGCAGAACAGTTCATGAAGGAATGGGACGGGTCATGGGAATTATCAAATCGATGGTGCAGCTGCACGACGAATGAAAGGGCAAATCAGCCCTTTCATCGCGTTCAAATTGAAAGCAACTCGAGTAGCTCGGCTTCCAGCTGAATTTGAAGCTTCCCGGAATTCAAAGACTGCCCGTACAGCAAAAAGGTATCTTCGGCCCTTTCGCCCAAAGTCATGATTTTGGCGGTTTGTACGTTCACCTTGTATTGGGCCAACAATCGCGTAATCGAGTAAAGCAGTCCTGTTCGGTCAGTGGCAGATACGGTCAACAAATATTGGTTGCCTTTCTCATCTGGTTTCAAATCCACAGAAGGGCGCACCGGAAAGTGCCGGGATTGCCTGGACATTCGCCCAAAAACCGGTGGCTCAAGCGGTTGACGCTTGATTAACCTGTCCTGAAGCTCTGCTTCGAGCAGTGACAGGGTTTCACGGTAAAACTCATGGTGACTGTCGTGCTGAATCAGGAAAGAATCAAGGGCGTAACCATGCGAGGTGGTGTGAATTTTCGCATCCAGAATGCTCAAGTTCTTGGAATCAAAATATCCACAAATACGTGCAAACAGGTCCATTTCATCGCGGGTGTACACCAGCAATTCCAGGCCTTCACCAATCGGCGACAGACGTGCTTTCACAATCGGCTGCTCTGTATCTACGCGCCAGTATAGATGCCTCGTGTGCCAGGCAATGTCACTAGGCCCTTGCCTGAGAAAGTACGACACATCAAGCTGGGCCCACAATTTGTCCTGAACATCATCGGAAAGCGCATACAAGCGCAAAATTCTGCGCGCCTCCGCCTGCTGCTCGGCAAGCATTTGCCGGCGGTTGGGCGCCTCGCCACCCAAATACTTCAATGTCAGGCGGTAAAGGTCTTCCAGCAATTTGCCTTTCCATGCATTCCACACTTTCGGGCTGGTACCACGAATGTCAGCCACAGTCAGCAAGTAAAGCGCTGTCAGGTTGCGAGGAGTTTTCACTAGCGCAGCAAATTCCTTTAGCACTTCAACATCTGACAAATCTTTTTTCTGGGCTGTATTCGACATCGTCAGGTGATGCTTCACCAGAAAAGCCACTAAATCAGTGTTCTCCTGGTTCAATCCGTGATCTTTGCAGAATTTGCGGGCGTCCACTTCGCCCAGCACACTGTGATCACCACCCCTGCCTTTGGCCACGTCGTGAAACAGGGCGGCCACGTACAACAACCAATGGTCATCAAAGTTGGCCATCAATTGGCTGCAATAGGGATACTCGTGGGCGTGTTCTGCCATCGTGAATCGACGCAAATTACGCACCACGGTCAGAATATGCTGGTCTACCGTGTACACGTGAAACAGGTCATGCTGCATTTGTCCCACAATTTTCCGAAAAACCGGCAAGTACCTTCCCAATACGCTGGTTTCGTTCATGCGCCGCAACTCATGAACGATGCCTTGCGGTTGTTTGAAAAACTCAATGAACAAAGCCTTGTTGACCGGGTTTTTCCTGAAATCGCTGTTGATTTTGACCCGGCTGTGCCACAACTGGCGCAACATTCTTGCGCTCATGCCTTTTAATCGCGGATTCTGTTGCATCACGATAAAGGCGCGAAGCATCGCGGATGGGTTTCTGGCAAATACTTCGTCATCCCGAATATCGAGCAGAGAATCTGTTTCCTGAAACTCATCATCAATTACCACAGGCTCTGCATTGGAGCCGAAAATCGACAGCTCAATATTTTGGAGCAAGATAGTGTTCAGCTGCATGACGGCCTTGGCAGCCAAGTAATACTGCTGCATCAGCTGTTCGCTTGATCGTTTTGCAGCAGTAGGGCGGTAACCCAAAGACTCCGCCAACTGGGTTTGAACGTCATACACAAGCCTGTCTTCCCGGCGGCCAGTGGTGACATGCAATTGATATCTGATTTTCTTGAGTGTTCGCTCGTTGTTTCTTAACTTTGCAGCTTCAAACGGTGTGATCAACCCTTTTTTGGCCATTTCAGCCCAACTGTTGCCCAAGTTGGCGGCTCGGCAAACCCATGAAATGACATGCAGGTCTCGAAGTCCACCCGGACTTTCCTTGCAATTGGGTTCAAGGCTGTATGGTGTCTCCTGATACTTGGCATGGCGCTGCCGAAGTTCCAGGGTTTTTTTGCGAAAGAAGGTTTTTACTTCAAGTAGTTTTTGAAGAGTAGAATTCAGTGTCCTGAAATTACTGGAATTTCCAGCCAGAAATCGAGATTCTACAAGCGCAGTCTGAACAGTGATGTCTTTGCCGGCTTCCTCAACGCATTGCTTGGGTGTTCTAACGCTGTGGCCAATTTCAAGGCCAATGTCCCAGCCCGAACCACAAAAGGTTTCAAGCTTCTCGGTGTTGACCTCGTCCGGTTCCTGATCAATCAGGATCAACACATCCACATCGGAAAATGGAAACAACTCTCCCCTTCCATAGCCACCCACAGCAACCAGGCTGTATTGCTTTGGCATGCCAATGGCATTCCAGAGGGCAACCAGAGCCTCATCCACACAAACACAGCGCTTTCTCAGAACAGCTTCCACCGCTGATGCAGGTGTGTTCTGGTCAAAAGGTGTAAGCCATTGATGGGCTTGGCTTTTCAACTGGGTTTTGATGCGCACCCGCACCGCGTTAAGGTCAAGTGCGGCTGATTTGTCAACCGTTGTCGCCGGTTTGTTGCTCAATTCAGGCCGCCTGTGTTTTCAAACGAGGATTCGCTGGGGTGCCGGCAGACTGAGTCAAAATTTCATAGCCATCCGCGGTCACCAAAACTGTGTGTTCCCACTGTGCAGACAAACTGTGGTCTTTGGTCACAATGGTCCAGCCGTCCGGCATTTCCTTGATCTCCCGGCGGCCCGCGTTCAGCATGGGCTCGATGGTGAAAATCATGCCTTCTTGCAACCTCACACCGGTACCAGGCTTGCCATAGTGCAACACTTGGGGTTCTTCATGAAACTTCGTGCCAATGCCATGGCCACAAAATTCCCGAACTACCGAGTAGCCGAAGCCTTCAGCAAACTTTTGAATGGCAGCACCCACATCGCCCAGCGTGGCACCTGGTCGCACTTGCTCAATGCCGATCCACATGGCTTCAAAGGTAATCTCGCACAACCGCCTCGCAGCAAGCGAACCCTCGCCAACAATAAACATGCGACTGGTATCACCGTGATAACCGTCTTTAATGACGGTGATGTCAATGTTGATGATGTCGCCGTTCTTCAGCTTTTTAGGGCCAGGCACGCCGTGACAAATTTGATGATTGACCGACGTGCAAATTGATTTGGGGTAGGGCGTGTAGCCTGGTGGCGCGTAATTCAACGGGGCGGGTATTGTTCCCTGCACATTCACCATGTAATCGTGGCAAAGTTTGTCGAGTTCTTCGGTAGTAATGCCAGCGACCACGTGTGGGCCGATAAAATCCAGCACTTCCGAGGCCAAACGGCCTGCAACACGCATTTTTTCAATGTCGTGCTCGTTTTTAATCACAATATCCATGGTTTTGTTTAATTCCTGCTTGAGCTAACGTATTTTAACCGAGTATAATCTTTGGCTGCTCTAGAGCTATGGCTAACTGGCTTAGTTAGTTGGTGCTCACGAGTAAATTTAATGGTTTGTGCGACAGGGTGCTAGTTATTGTTGGTTTATTAACCCGATGCTGGCCCAGTACAAACCCATTCAACCCTGTCTATACTGGAGAAATTCATGGCAGCATCAATGCGCGAAATGCTGGAAGCTGGTTGCCACTTTGGCCACCAAACCCGCTTCTGGAACCCAAAAATGGCCCCCTACATTTACGGCCATCGTAACAAAATTCACATTATCAACCTGGAAAAAACCGTCGTAATGCTCGACGACGCGCTGAAATTCGTGAAGCGCCTGTCAGCCAACCGCGGCAACATCCTGTTTGTATGTACCAAGCGCCAAGCCAAAGAGATCATCGCCGAAGAGGCACAGCGTTGTGGCATGCCTTATGTTGACCAGCGTTGGCTGGGCGGCATGTTGACCAACTTCAAAACCGTCAAAACATCCATCAAGCGCCTGAAAGACATGGAAGCCATTATTGCCGACGGCGGTACTGAGCGCATGTCCAAGAAAGAAGCCCTGATGTTCGCCCGTGAACTCGAAAAGCTGAACCAGTCAATTGGTGGCATAAAAGACATGCCCACTTTGCCGGACGCCATTTTCGTATGCGACGTGGGTTACCACAAAATTGCCATTACCGAAGCTGAAAAGCTGGGTATTCCGGTGGTGGGTGTTGTGGATACCAACCACTCGCCAGCAGGCGTTAGCTACATCGTTCCCGGTAACGATGACTCCGCCCGTGCCATTCGTTTGTACGCCCGTTCAGTTGCCGATGCCGTTTTGGCTGGCCGCGACCAGGCTGTAAACGACGTGGTTGAAGCCATCAAAGGCGGCGACGACTTCGTTGAAGTGTCTGAAGAGGGAGCTGAGGGCTAATCAAGCCTTTGCCTTCCGATGGGGCGATCAGTCGCCCCTTTTTTTTGTCTAATTCAGAATCCGACTTTAGGAGAAAATCAATGGCTGAAATTACAGCAGCAATGGTTAAAGTACTGCGCGAGAAAACAGACGCGCCCATGATGGAATGCAAAAAAGCCCTGACCGAAGCCGCTGGCGACATGGACAAGGCCGAAGAAATTTTGCGCGTCAAGCTGGGCAGCAAAGCCAGCAAGGCAGCCACTCGTGTAACCGCTGAAGGCTTGGTTGGTATTTATATCAATGATTCCAACAAGTTGGGAACAATCGTTGAAGTGAACTGTGAAACTGACTTCGTGGCCAAAAACGATGACTTCCTGGCTTTTGTAGCCAACGTGGCCAAGTTGATCGCCGACCACAACCCAGCCAATGTTGAAGCATTGTCGGCATTGCCTTTGGGCGAAGGCACCGTTGAAACAGTTCGTGCAGCCTTGATCGGCAAGATCGGAGAAAACATGTCTGTGCGCCGCTTCAAGCGCGTGGAAGCCAAAGGCAGCCTGAGTTCATACATCCACGGCGGCAAAATTGGCGTACTCGTTGATTACACCGGCTCCGACGAAAACGTGGGCAAAGACGTGGCCTTGCACATCGCCGCAACAAAGCCCAAGGCTTTGCATGAAAGCGGTGTTCCACAGGAAGACATCGACCGCGAGCGTTCAGTGGCCAAAGCCAAAGCGGAAGAATCTGGCAAACCAGCCGACATCGCAGAGAAAATGGTGGAAGGTTCCATCAAGAAATTCTTGAAGGAAGTTGCCCTGCTGTCTCAGCCTTTCGTAAAGGACGACAAGCTCACCGTTGAAGCCATGCTCAAGAGCAAGGGCAGCGAAGTAAATGGCTTCGACCTGTTCATCGTTGGTGAAGGCATTGAGAAGAAGGTAAACGATTTTGCCGCTGAAGTTGCCGCACAAGCTGCAGCTGCTGCCGCAGGCCGTTAATTCCTTTGTTTGAAGAGGGGTTTCTCGACTCGGGAAGCCCCTTTTTATTTGCATGTCGACGAAGTTCTGTGCTTTACGTTATAGAATCCTGACAATGATCCAACAAGAGGCTTGAATGACAGCATACAAACGTGTGTTACTCAAATTGTCAGGCGAAGCCCTGATGGGCGAAGACTCCTACGGCATCAACCGTCAAACCATTGAGAGAATGGTTGCTGAAGTTGCAGAAGTCTCCGCATCAGGAGTGGAATTGGCAGTTGTGATTGGTGGTGGCAATATTTTCCGTGGAATTGCCCCTGGCGCAGCCGGCATGGACAGGGCCACTGCTGACTACATGGGAATGATGGCCACCGTAATGAACGCGCTTGCACTGCAAGATGCATTTCGGCGCGCTGGCGTAGAGGCCAGGGTTCAATCGGCGCTTAACATTGAGCAGGTTGTTGAGCCCTACATTCGACCCAAAGCGATCCGATACCTTGAAGAAGGCAAAGTCGTGATATTCGCGGCAGGAACAGGCAACCCATTTTTTACAACCGACACCGCAGCAGCATTGCGGGGCTCCGAAATTGGCGCTGAGGTTGTTCTAAAAGCAACGAAGGTTGATGGTATTTACACCGCCGACCCCAACAAAGATCCTACCGCCACCCGGTACGAAAGAATTTCGTTCAATGAAGCGATTTCAAAAAACCTCGAAGTCATGGATGCCACGGCGTTCGCCCTGTGTCGCGACCAAAAACTTCCAATTCGGGTATTTTCCATCAACAAGCCCGGCGCATTGCACCGAGCGGTTGCTGGTGAAAACGAGGGCACCTTGGTGCATATGTAACTAACTGGCCATTCGATCGACTAATTAATTCACTAATTAATCCACTTAGGCAGTGAGAATTCAATCATGAGCGTTGCAAACATTCGAAAAACGACCGAAGAAAAGATGGTGAAATCCATCGAGTCCCTGAAAACCGATCTGCAAAAAGTGCGCACCGGGCGTGCACACACCGGAATTCTGGATCATGTTCAGGTTGATTACTACGGTTCCATGGTGCCCATTTCGCAAGTTGCGAACTTAAGCCTCGCAGATGCACGAACCATCGTGGTTCAACCTTGGGAAAAGAACATGGCCAACGCCGTGGAAAAGGCCATTCGTGAATCAGACCTTGGCCTGAACCCTGCATCCATGGGTGAAACCATTCGGGTTCCAATGCCCGCCTTGACCGAAGAGCGTCGCCGAGAATTGACCAAATTCATCAAAGGCGAGGGCGAACAAACCAAGGTGGCGATTCGCAACCTTCGCCGGGACGCCAACGAAGCGCTGAAACGCCTGGTCAATGACAAGGAAATTTCAGAGGACGATGAGCGCCGCGCACAGGCGGACATTCAAAAATTGACCGACAAGTTTGTCTCTGAAGTCGATCAGGTTTTGCAGTCCAAAGAAGCCGAAATCATGACGGTTTAAGTGATTCATGACCGTCTACACCAGCTCAACTCTGGATGTGCCCAGCACATCCAACATTCCAAAGCACGTTGCAATCGTGATGGATGGAAATGGCCGTTGGGCTAAAAGTCGCCTAATGCCGCGATTTGCAGGGCATAAGCGTGGCGTGGATGCCGTCAAGCGCACCGTTCAGGCCTGTTGTGAACTGGGCGTAGAACACCTCACACTGTTTGCTTTTTCTTCAGAAAATTGGCGTAGACCTCCAGAAGAAGTCAGTTTGCTGATGCGCCTGTTCATACGCGTACTTCGCAAAGACGTCGAGGCCATGCACCGCGAAAATATTTGTCTGCGGATTATTGGCGACACCACAGCGTTTGAACCAGAATTGCAGGCAGCGATCGCCTCTGCACAAGAACTCACCAAAGACAACAGCCGACTGTTTTTAAACATTGCTGCCAATTATGGTGGTCGCTGGGACATTCTCCAAGCAACAAAAAACATGCTGAAAAGCAATCCTGAATTGGCCAACAACCCGGATCAAATTTCGGAAACCGACCTTTCCAGGCACTTGTGTCTTCAGGGAAGCCCAGAACCAGACCTGTTCATTCGCACCGGTGGGGAACAAAGGGTATCCAATTTCCTGTTGTGGCAGTTGGCGTACACTGAATTTTATTTCACAGACAAATTTTGGCCCGATTTCGGCAAGCCGATGCTGCTCGAGGCCATTGATTCCTATAACAACAGAGAGCGACGCTTTGGTCGAACCTCCGAGCAAATTCAGCCCCCCGTGGCCAATGTTCGGCAATCCGCCCAGTGATTCAGTTCTCAATCGAGACATATCATGCTTAGAACGCGTGTGATCACGGCTGTGATCCTGCTGATCGTGTTGCTAGTTGTTTTGTTGTACGGCGGCGAAATTGGCTGGAATCTTTTCGTTTTGACGGTGCTGGTGGGCGCATTTTGGGAATGGGCCCGACTTGGTCTTTTCGAACCAGCGAAAGCTGTCGTTTACGCATTAGCGGGCGGAGCACTTTGTGTCTTGATAGAGCGCTCCTTGAATCTTCAAACCCAAGCCTTTCCCTTGCTTGCCTTGGCCAGCGTGTTCTGGGTTGCATTTGCCCCCTGGTGCCTGCGAAATGTGTCGGTGGGCATATTGGCCAACAAAAGCATTCACGGCCTGGTGGGCTTCGTTCTGATAGCTGCGGCGGGTTTGGCTTTGGTCATTACCAAAACCTACGGCATTGTTTTTCTGCTAAGCACCATTGCAATTTGCTTTGCAGCCGATATTTTTGCCTACTTTTTTGGCAAAACCTTCGGAAAGCGCAAACTTGCGCCCCGAATTTCTCCAGGAAAAAGCTGGGAAGGTGCAATCGGCGGCGCGTTCAGCGTTGTGGCGCTGAGCTGGATTGTTGTTTTACTGGCCGGCACCTACCCTGAATTGAAGAACACCTGGCAAGCAATGGCTTTTGATCGGTGGCATCCCATCGTATTCACCTTCTGGCTGGTGGTCTTGAGTGCATACAGCGTGGTGGGCGACTTGTTTGAATCCATGCTTAAACGCAGGGCAGGTCTGAAAGACAGCAGTCAACTGCTGCCAGGCCATGGAGGTGTTCTGGACCGGATTGATGCACAGTTGCCCGTGCTACCCCTTGCAATTTTGCTGGTCAGTGCAATCGTGGCTTGAGTTGAACAATGGATTTGCAAAAACTACTTATTTTGGGTGCCACAGGCACCATTGGTGTCAACACTCTGGATGTGGTCGCAAGGCACCCTGACCGTTTTCAGGTGTATGGCCTGGCTGCTGGCAAAAATATTGAGTTGCTGTACGCGCAAGCCTGTGCACACCGCCCCAAGGCACTCATTATCTGCGACGCCGATGCACTGAGTCAGTGGCACGCCCTGGGCTTCAGCGAAAAACTTCGCGAGCAACTGGGTTACATCCCGGACATTGGTGGTCAGAGCGATCTGGAGTCGCTTTGCCAAAGTGAGCAAGTTGACATTGTTGTGGCCGCGATCGTTGGTTCTGCGGGGCTAAAACCCACGCTCAGTGCATTGCAAGCCGGAAAAAGGGTGTTGTTGGCCAACAAAGAGTCACTTGTTCTTGCCGGACAGTTCATGATTCAGGCGTGCTTGCGCTCGGGCGCTACAATTTTGCCGGTCGACTCCGAGCACAACGCCATTTACCAGTGTTTGCCTGCCAATTATGATTTATGCAGGGCCGACGAGTTTGGCGTCGAAAGGCTGGTTCTGACCGCTTCTGGCGGCCCCTTCAGGAACAAGAGCCTGGCGGAACTTTCTCAAGTCAGTCCTGCCCAAGCCATAGCGCATCCGAATTGGGTCATGGGACGGAAAATTTCGGTGGATAGCGCCACAATGGCAAACAAAGGTTTAGAGTTGATTGAGGCACTGTGGCTGTTTGGTTTACCCGCCAAGCAACTTTCGGTGTTGATTCACCCACAATCGATTGTTCATTCATTGGTGGAATACAAAGACGGCAGTATGTTGGCACAACTGGGTTGCCCAGACATGCGAACACCGATCGCCCATGTCTTGGGTTTGCCCGATCGAATTGAATCCGGTTCACCACGCCTGAACTTGGCGGCTTTGGGTAAGCTGGACTTTGAAGAACCCGACTTGAGTCGTTTCCCGATGCTGAAACTGGCCTTTGAAGTGTTAGAGAAGCCTGACACCTTGGCGCCAGTGTTCAACGCGGCCAATGAAATGGCAGTGGACTTGTTTTTGAATGAAAAGATTGCTTATATGGACATTGTGAAGCTGACGCAGCTGTGCATGTCCCGTTTTGCGTCAACGTCAATTGCAAACCTGGACGATGCCTTTGCACTGGACGTTGAGGTGCGCGCCTTTGCAACCGAATGCGCCGGGAAGTTTTAAACACAGGATCTTAATGCTGAATTCAATTGTCTCATTCCTGCTTGCCTTGGGCATTCTGGTGTTCATCCACGAATATGGTCACTACTCTGTGGCCCGCTTCTATGGCGTGCGCGTAATTCGGTTTTCTGTGGGTTTTGGAAAACCCATATTCAGGTGGATTAACCGCAAAACCAAAGTGGAATGGACTGTTTCATGGATTCCCTTGGGCGGTTATGTCCGAATGCTGGATGAGCGAGACCCAGACAGTCTCAAAGGCCATGACATTGAGCTTTCCGAGGCGTTCAATCGCAAACCAGTTGGTCAACGCATTGCCATTGTATTGGCCGGCCCCTTGGCCAATCTCGTTCTTGCTGCCCTCATTTATGGCTTTCTTGCCTACATGCAGCCCATGGGCTTGGCCACCCAGGTTTCAGAGCCAATCCCCAATTCAATCGCTGCCAATGCAGGTTTGATGGGTGGCGATGAAATTACCGAGGTGAACGGTGACCGGACCAAAAACTGGAATGAAGTGTCCTGGGCCCTGATCAAGGCCAGGCTTTTCCGTGACGATCTCTCAATCAAAGTGAACCGTGGCGGATATGAATTGTTTCTGGAGCCAGTTCAATCCTCGGAGGTTAATGCCGAGTTAGGACCGTCCTTGACGCGCGAACTTGGCTTTTCCCCGATCGAAAAAAGCGTCTTGGTCCGGGCCGTGGGCGAGGGCAGTGCGGCCGCCGCTGCGGGCTTCTTGGCGAATGATCAATTGCTCAGCGTGGAAGGCATACCCGTTGAAACATCAGCCCAATTTACAAGCCTGATCAAAGAACGCCCGGCACAGGAAACCACAGTGCGCATCCGTCGAAACGATCTGGACATCAGTGTTTTGGCCGTGCCCGAGAAAACCCAGCTTGAAAATGGCGAAATCATCGGCCGACTTGGCTTGTCGATTGGCGGCGAATCGGTGATTGTGAACAATCCCCTGAATCCGGTTGAATCGATCGTGGAGGGCACTGGCCGAATGATCGAAGTCAGCGTTTTTTCACTGGCTGCCTTGGGTAAAATGGTGACGGGCGATTTGTCCTGGAACCACCTCAGCGGGCCAGTGTCCATTGCATCAGCAGCGGGTGAATCATCAAGCCTCGGGATTCTTCCTTTTTTCGGTTTTCTGGCCATGGTTTCTGTTAGCCTAGGCATTTTGAATCTTTTGCCGATCCCCCTCTTGGATGGTGGGCACTTGATGTATTATTTGGCCGAAATCGTCAGAGGCAAGCCCGTTGATGAGGTTTGGCAAATTCGAGGTCAAAAACTGGGTATCTTGCTGATTGGCATATTGACCAGTGTTGCTTTTTTTAATGATATTCAAAGGCTAATTTTCTAAAGGCCTTCATATATTGGTTCCAGCCTGACGGGGCTGGTAGGAACGATCTGAATGACAATAAGAAGTACTCTGTTTCCAGCGCGCTTGGTTTACCCAGTCGTGGCCACCTGCGCTTTGTCAGTGGGCGTTGTACATGCCCAGGCAAACCAGTTTGTGGTGAAAGACATCGAGGTAGAGGGGTTGCGCCGCACTGAGGCGGGCACGGTATTTAGTTACCTGCCTATTCGCGTGGGTGACACATTCACCGACGAGAAAGCCCTTCAGGCCATTCGCTCACTTTTCGCAACCGGTTTTTTTGAAGATGTCAAAATTTCGGCCAAAGGTGATGTGTTGGTGGTGACTGTGGTTGAACGCCCGGCAATCGCCTCTGTAGAAATTAACGGCACCAAAGAATTTGACAAGGAAACCCTGAAAGAGGCGCTGAAAGGTGTCGGTATTGGTGAATCCCTGATTTTCGACAGGTCGCTGCTTGACAAAGCCGAGCAGGAGCTGAAGCGTCAGTATCTGTCGCGCAGCAAATATGGCGCACAGGTTCAAACCCGTGTTGACCAATTGGCGCGTAATCGCGTTGGCATTACGTTCAACGTCGATGAAGGCGAATCTGCCTCAATCAAGCAATTAAAAATTCTGGGAGCAAAAGACTTCGAGGAAGAGGAACTGCTTGAGGAGTTCGAACTGAGCACCGGCGGCTGGATGTCGTGGTACAGCAAGAATGATCAGTATTCCCGGCAAAAGCTGAGTGGCGACATTGAAAAGTTGCGTTCCTTTTACCTGAATCGTGGTTACGCCGATTTCAACATCGAAAACACCCAGGTTCAAATTGCACCCAACAAGCAAGATATCTTCATCACCATCACCATCAAGGAAGGTGAGAAATTCACCTTCGGTGACATCGAGCTTTCGGGCCAGTTGCTGGGGCGCGACGATGAGTTGCGTTCGCTGATCAAAATGAAGAAAGGCGAGACTTTCAATGGCGAATTGTTGACTGACAGCTCCAAAGCCATTCAAGACCGCCTGGGTAACTATGGCTACGCCTTTGCCAATGCCAACGTGATCCCCGATCTCGATCGTGAAAAGCGTGTGGTGAACATCAACATGGCTGTTGATACGGGCAAACGAGTTTATGTTCGCCGCATGAATGTGGGTGGTAACACCCGCACCAAAGACGAAGTCATTCGCCGTGAGTTCCGTCAGTTCGAATCATCCTGGTACGATTCCAGAAAAATTCAGCTGTCCAAAGAACGCGTTGACCGCTTGGGCTATTTCTCCAACGTGGATATCGAAACCCAACCCGTACCAGGAACATCGGATCAAATCGATGTGAACATGCAGGTTGAGGAAAAACCGACAGGCAATTTGTTGCTGGGTGCTGGTATTTCAAGTACCGACAGCTTGGTACTTTCTGCTGCCATTCAGCAGCAAAACCTGTTTGGAACCGGTAAAACCGTTGGGCTGGAGTTAAACACCAGCAAGGTGAACCGCACAATTTCGTTCTCACAAACAGATCCGTACTTCACGATCGACGGGGTTTCCCGCAGCTTCGAGGTGTACAACCGCCGCACAGACCCCAGCGAGTTGAATCTGGGTGACTACATCATCGAAACCACTGGTGCTGGCCTGCGTTTTGGTTATCCCATCAGCGAATTCGAACGTATTTCGTTTGGTGCAGGTTACGAAGGCACAGACCTTGAGGTGGGCCCATTCAGCCCGGACCGTTTCCAGCGATATGTGGATGACTTTGGCAACTCAAGCTACGCTGTTTTGCTCAACGCGGGTTATTCGTTTGATTCACGCGACTCGGCGATTGCACCAACACGCGGCCGAGTCACCAGGTTGACAGCTGAATACGCCACCCCGCTGGGCGATCAGGAGTTCATTCGCACCACTTATCAGGAACAGTTTTACTTCCCAATTGGCAAGCTTTACACCTTGGCATTAAACGGCGAGATCACAGGTGGTTTTGGTTTGGGCGACTCGCCTTACCCAATTTTCCGCAATGTATACGCAGGTGGTATTGGTACGGTTAGAGGCTATCGCTCATCCACTTTGGGACCCCGTGACGCCGACAATGTACCCATTGGCGGCTCCAAGCGCGTTATTGCCAATGCAGAGTTTTTCTTCCCGATCCCGGGTATGTCGAAAGACCGTACCTTCAGGGCGTTTACCTTCCTGGACGCGGGCAATGTTTTCCAAACCAATGAGAAGATCAAGTTTGGTGAATTGCGATACTCAACCGGTGTGGGTATTTCCTGGCTGTCCCCAGTTGGGCCTTTGAAGTTCAGCTTGGGTGTACCGCTGAACAGAGAGCCACAGGACGAAACCCAACGTGTTCAGTTCACGATTGGTACAGGCTTCTAAATTCGAACAAATATTGGAGAATGGTTTTGAATAGTGTGAAAAAATTGTTGATTGGCAGTGCTTTGTCCTTGGCGGTTGTACTGCCAACCATGTCTCACGCCCAAGCAGCGACCAAGATTGGATTTGTGAACACAGAACGAATTTTGCGCGATTCCAAATTTGCAGTGGAGTCCCAAAAGAAACTGGAACGTGATTTTTCAAAGCGTCAGAAAGAACTGGAAGACCTGGCTACCAAAGTGAAAGCAGAGGCCACCAAACTGGACAAAGACGCCATCACCTTGCCTGAAGCAGAGAAGGTTCGCCGTCAACGTGATCTGGCTGAAATGGACCGTGATTTCCAACGCAAGCGTCGCGAGTTTGAAGAGGACTTGGCTCAGCGTAAAAACCAGGTGGTGGGTGAGTTGGTAGAGCGCGCGAACCGCGTGATCCGCCAAATTGCGGAAAAGGAAAATTACGACATCATTTTCCAGGAAGCCGTGTATGCCAACAAGCGCATTGACATTACTGACCAAGTTCTCAGCAGCTTGGACAACGCGAAGTAAACCACATCAATGAATTTCATTGAAACGAAGCTCAGCACACTGCTTGAGCAGTTTGGCGGTCGACTGGCTTCGTTTGGTGGTGACCCGGCAGTGTCTGATGACATTCCTCTGGCCGGAATTCAACCGCTGGAAAAAGCCGGGATCAAACATCTCGGCTTTATTGCCAATCCCAAGTTTCGCGACCAATTGCTCTCAACAAAAGCGGGTGTAATTCTTGTCCGTGAATCCCAATTCGAGTCGCTTTGCCAGTTCCTCAAAGACAGCGCAGGGCCCGTGCCCACCTCAGTCGCATGGGTGGTCAGTGACCCTTACCTGTACTACGCCAAATTGCAACAATGGTGGGTGGCTCACAGTGAGTTCAAACCTGCGCCGGGCATTCATCCGCGTGCTGTTGTAGATCCAACCGCCACAATCGCTCCCAGCGCGATGATTGCAGCCAATTGCGTAATTGGCGCCCACACCAAAGTGGGCGAGGGCAGTCGAATTGAAGCTGGCGTGGTGCTGGGCAACCAGGTTGAAGTGGGTGCACATACTCGCATTTATCCAAACGTGACCATATACGACGAATGCACAGTTGGCTCGAATTGCATTGTGCATGCTGGTGTGGTGATCGGAGCGGACGGTTTTGGCTTTGCCAATGAAAAGGGAGCCTGGGTCAAAATACCGCAGGTGGGTCGTGTACTGATTGCAGACCATGTGGAAATTGGTGCCAACACCACCATAGACCGGGGTGCGCTAGACGACACCCTGATTGGTTTTGGCGTAAAACTGGATAATCAAATCCAGATCGCTCACAATGTCACTGTGGGCGAACACTCCGCGATGGCTGGCTGCGTAGGTGTTGCAGGCAGTACCAGCATAGGTGCTCGCTGCACGGTGGGTGGCGCGGCCATGGTGTTTGGTCATCTCAACATTCCAGATGGCACGCATGTGTCTGGAGCGTCAGTCGTGATGAGCAGCATTAAGGAGCCGGGCGCCTACACCGGAATTTTTCCCTTGCAAGAACACAAGGATTGGGAGAAAACTGCGGTTACTCTCAAACAATTGCTCAAGTTGCGCGGTGAAGTGCGTGAGCTGAAAAACAAGCTGAAATAACAATAAACCCAAATTTAAAAGTGTGAACTCAGAAGCTATGAATACGCCAGTTATGGACATCAAAGGCATTTTGGAAAATTTGCCGCACCGATACCCTTTTGTGCTCGTTGATCGAGTGCTTGAACTCGAGCCCAACGTTCGAATTCTGGCCCAGAAAAATGTCAGCTACAACGAACCTTTTTTCCCGGGACATTTCCCGATTCACCCAGTCATGCCCGGTGTGTTGATCATGGAAGCCTTGGCGCAGGCCGCTGGGCTGCTGTCGTTTAAATCCATGGAAGCCGCGCCCGACAAGAACTTGGTGTATTACTTCGTGGGTATCGACAATTGTCGTTTCAAGCGCCCCGTGGTGCCTGGTGATGTTTTGATGCTGGATGTTCAGGTGGAGCGTGTTTCGCGCGGAATCTGGAAGTACGCTGCGAAAGCGCTGGTGGATGGCAATGTGGTCGCGCTTGCTGATTTGATGTGCACGGCCCGCGAAGTTTAAGGAACACTTTCAAATGCCCATACATGCGTCAGCAATAGTCGACCCCAAGGCCGAACTGGACAGCACGGTTGAAGTTGGACCATTTTCAGTCATTGGTCCCCATGTAAAAATTGGTGCCCGCACAAAAATTGGCCCGCACATGGTCATTGCCGGGCACACCACCATTGGCCAAGACAATGTATTTCATGGCTCAGCCACCATTGGCGGAGACCCACAAGACAAAAAATACAAAGGTGAACCCACTGAACTGATCATCGGCGACCGCAACACCGTTCGGGAGTACTGCACCTTCAACACTGGCACTGTGCAAGACGGTGGTAAAACCACCATGGCCAACGACAACTGGATTATGGCGTATGTGCACATTGCGCACGACTGTCACATTGGCAGCAACACCATCATCGCCAACAGCGTGCAGCTGGCTGGGCACGTCATTATTGGGGACTGGGTTATTCTTGGCGGTATGAGCGGCGTGCATCAATTCATTCGCGTGGGCGACCATGCCATGACTGCATTTCAAACCAAGCTGATGCAAGACGTTCCTCCCTTCGTGATGGCAGCGGGTTACCCGGCAGCACCAGCCGGAATAAACTCGGAGGGTTTGAAGCGTCGGGGGTTTTCACCCGATGCGATTCTGAATATCAAACGGGCCTACAAGGCAATTTACCGCCAAGGACTGAGTATCGCAGAAGCCAAAGAGGCAATTGATTCCTTGGCCACTGCCGCACCCGACGATGCAAAGCCACACCTTGTCCACATGAAAGTGTTTCTTGACGAAGCCACTCGCGGCATCATTCGTTAAGCCATGGCGTACACCCGTACACCTTACAGCACTCAGCCTGTGGACCTGGCGATTGCCGTGGGCGAGGCCTCAGGTGACTGGATAGGCGCCTTGGCCATTGAACATCTGATACAAACCCAAACGCTGGCCATGGAGGGCATTGCGGGCCCCAAGCTTCGCGATTTGGGTGTGAAGCCCTTGCATGGCTCGGAAGAGTTGTCGGTGCGTGGTTATGTCGAGGTGTTGCGCCATTTGCCACGCTTGCTGAAGATGCGCAAAAATCTTATTCAACACTGGTCAATCAACAATCGACCCAAAGTGTTTGTGGGTGTAGATGCCCCGGATTTCAATTTGAACCTTGAGCTCGCCCTGCGTGAAAGTGGCGTGCCCACGGTCCATGTGGTGTGCCCATCGATTTGGGCTTGGCGAATGGAGCGCATTCACAAGATAAAAGCTGCCTGCAGCCATGTATTGTGCATTTTTCCATTCGAGCCTGAAATTTTAGCCAAAGAAGGGATTTCAGCCACCTACATTGGCCACCCCATGGCTGCACTGGTACCCGAAACAATCAACCCCATGGCCTATCGTACCGCCCTGGGCTTGCAACGCGAAGGGCAATTGCTGGCCGTATTGCCCGGCAGCCGTGGTGCCGAAGTCAAACACATTGGCCCTGCATTTGTTCAAGCCTGCGTTGAATTACTCAAGCAAAAACCAGACTTGCGTTTTGTAACACCCATGCCACCGGCCAGCAAATTGCTCGACATGTTCAGAACCATGATCCCGGCACAACTACTGGATCGCTGGGCATTGATCGAGGGCAAGTCTCATGAATGCATGGCTTCAGCCGATGCAGTGATGCTGGCCAGCGGCACCGCCACACTCGAGGCGATGATGTACCGCAAACCCATGGTGATTGCCTACAAAATGCCGTGGCTAAGCTACCAAATGATGAAAGGCAAGGGCTACCAGCCTTATGTGGGATTGCCCAATATTTTGTTGAATGAATTTGCGGTGCCCGAACTACTGCAAGACGATGCAACACCGGCTGCGCTCGCGCAAAAAGCACTGTTTCAACTTGATAATGATGCCAATCGGGACCGGCTTCAAACACTGTTTGCGGAACAGCACCAACGCTTGTTAAAACCTTCTGGAGAAATTGCCAGCCGCGTTATTCAGCAGGTAATGAATGGCTAGGTTTCAAGAGTGGTCAGAAATTCAGGCACACGCTGCACAGCTCGACTTGCAGGTGATTGGCGTGGATGAAGCGGGGCGAGGCCCACTGTGCGGCCCAGTGGTGGCTGGTGCGGCCTTGCTGAATCAGCCCAATACCATTGATGGATTGGCCTGCTCCAAAACACTCACTGCCAAGAAGCGAGACACGCTCGCGAGCTCAATTCACGAACATGCCAAAGCATGCGCAGTGGCCCACGCCACTGTTGAAGAAATTGATCGCTTGAATATACTCCAAGCCAGTTTGCTGGCCATGTGGCGAGCCGTTGACTCGGTGCTTGCACAAACCGGCCTGAAACCGGAGCAATGCTTGATCGTGGTGGATGGCAACAAATTGCCAAAATGGCCATACCAAGCGCTTGCTGTGGTGAAAGGCGACACCAAAATTCCTGCAATTTCAGCTGCCTCAATTTTGGCCAAAGTGGCTCGCGACGACTGGTGTAAAACCCATGCGCTGCAATACCCACAGTATGAACTGGACGTGCATATGGGCTACCCCACTGCGCGCCACATGGCTTTGCTGCGGGAACATGGGGCTACACAAGTACATAGAAAATCGTTCCGTCCAGTGCGTGAGGCACTGGAACGAGCACAACAGAACCCTTCGTTCTAGAGGCGATCATGAGTTACGAACGCCATTTTACACAAATTGAATCGGCCCAAAATGAACGGCTGAAAGCTGCCGTCAAACTGCTTTCCTCCAACCATGGGTTGCGCAACAGCGGCCTGGCTGCAGCCGAGGGTTTGCACCTTGCAGAAACGCTGCTACACCTGCCGGGTGTGCACATTGAATCGGTCTGGATTCCTCAAAGTTTGTTGAACAAGCCTGAATGGTTGACCATGTCGGCCCTGAGCGATGTGCTTGAGAACGGTGAGGTGCGCTGTCTGGTGCTTAGCGACGCACTTTATTCAAAACTCAGCAAACTGAATACCCCCACCGGGCCGATGATCTTTTTCAAACCGGTGAATGCCAGCGCAGCCATTGATTTAAACCAGGATATTGTCTTACTGGACGGCATCCAAGATCCAGGCAATGTGGGCACCCTGTTGCGCAATTGTGCAGCGGCTGGGGTTCAGCAAGTGGCATTGAGCGACCACAGCGCCTGGGTGTGGAGTGACAAGGTGCTGCGTGCAGGTATGGGCGCTCAGTTTGGCTTGCAGCTGTACGCTGAAGAAGACTTGCTGAAAGCGCTTTCATCGGCTAAATCAAAAATACCGGTGCGCGTGACCAGCCTGCATCCCAAAAGCGTTGACCTGTTCAACGCCAATTTAAAAACTGCGGGTGTGTGGGTATTCGGCAGCGAAGGGCAAGGCGTAAGCCAAGCCTGGCTGGACCGCGCCAGTGAACACATTCGAATTCCGCAAAGCAAAACCATTGAAAGCCTGAATGTAGGCAGCAGCAGCGCAGTGTGTTTATTTGAACAATTCAGGCAAAGGCGGTAAAATCAAATACACTGTACACTTAAACAGTGGTATCTGGATTTCGCTGTATGCACTTGCACCTTGTTTGGTTGAAAAAAGACCTGCGCCTTAGCGACCATGCTCCCTGGCATGCGGCAATTGCAGCCGCCAGGGAAAGCAAAGGTTGCGTGGCGGCCTTGTACTGCCTTGAACCCAAACTGATCAAGCAGCCCGACAGTGCCCCCCAGCATTTTGAATTTGCCCGTGAATGTTTACAGGAATTGGCGGAGCAATTGCCCGAGCATGTGCCCTTGCTATTGGCCAAAGCCAATGCGCCAGTTGCCTTGCAAACAATGGCCTTGTGTTGCCAACAACTCAGCATTTACAGCCACGAGGAAACTGGCAACTGGGCCAGCTTTGCGCGTGACAAGGAAGTGAAAGCCTTGTGTGCAAACCATGCCGTGCCCTGGTTTGAATTCCCCAACAATGCGGTGGTGCGCAAACTTGAAAATCGCGATGAATGGGGCAAGCTTTGGCTTGAAACCATGCGCAAACCAGTACTTCCTGCGCCAGAGTTTTCAGAATTACCTCAGACCACTTGGTTTGATTTCCCGCAGAACTTGCAGCAGCAACTAGAAGCCAATGGTTTGCCCTGTGTGCAATTGAACTGTTCACTTTGGCCGCAATGGGCTCAATATGTGCATTTTTACCCCAAACATTTAACGGACAAAACCCTGCGTCAGCAGGGTGGCAGGCAACAGGCACAACGCTGTTTGAGTGAGTTTTTGAGCGAACGCGGCATGAATTACCGCTTTGAAATGTCCAGCCCATTGAGCGCTGAATCAGCCTGCTCACGCCTGTCGCCTTACCTTGCTTTTGGTGTAATTTCCATTCGGGAAGTGCTGGAGGTGTTGGGCCAGGCGCGTCAGCAACTGGCAGAAAGCGATTTACCACCCAAAGCACAAACACAGTGGAAGCAATCCCTGAAGTCGTTCGAGAGCCGTTTGCATTGGCATTGCCACTTCATTCAAAAACTGGAAAGCGAACCCGAGCTTGAATTTCGATCAGCTCACCGTGGGTTGAATGCCATGCGCAATTTCTCCGAGCTTAGCCCGGAGGAAAATCAAAAAGCACTGGCGTGGATAGAAGGGCGTACCGGTTTTCCAATGGTAGATGCCTGCATGCGAATGTTGCGCGCCACGGGTTGGGTTAACTTCCGCATGCGTGCCATGCTTGTGGCATTTGCGTCTTACCAACTCTGGCTGGATTGGCGACACACGGCGCCCATGTTGGCGCGTGAATTTCTCGACTACGAGCCTGGCATTCACTACCCGCAATTCCAAATGCAGTCGGGCGTCACAGGCATCAACACCTTGCGCATTTACAACCCGGTGAAACAAGCCAAAGATCACGATCCCAATGGGGTGTTCATCAGGCGCTGGATACCAGAGCTGAAAAACATCCCTAATCCATGGATAGGGGAGCCCTGGAATACACCTCAACTCATTCAGCAAGAGTGCGGATGCGTGATAGGGGTGGACTACCCTTGGCCGGTAGTGGACCCTGACACAGCCATTTCGAAAGCGCGTTCCAACATTACAGAGTTCAGGCACCGCAAGGGTTTTGTTGAAGAATCAAAGCGTGTGTATGAAAAACACGGCTCAAGAAACCCAAACCGCAATGGCAATAACCGCGGCAGCCCACGACCTCGCAACAACAAACAACCCGACGAGCCCGAGATAGCAACCGATTCTCAGCAAAGTTTGTTTTGAACCAGCGTGTTGAAGGTGCAAACTTAGTAAATTGGGGAACCCAAATTCAATTGCTGCAGTATCGTAGTTGAAATTTCTTCAATGGACTTGCTGGTCGAGCTAAGCCAACTGATTCCCTCCCGACGCATCATGAACTCTGCCGCCTTGATCTCTTGCCTGCAATTTTCAAGTGAGGCGTATTTGCTGCCCGGGCGGCGTTCGTTGCGTATTTCGCTCAAGCGTTCTGGCGAAATGGACAGTCCAAAAATCTTGTCTTTGAAAGGGGGCAGGGCGGCGGGCAACTCACCACGCTCGAAGTCCTCTGGAATCAATGGGTAATTGGCGGCCTTGATACCGTATTGCATGGCCAGGTAAAGGCTTGTTGGGGTTTTACCCGAGCGGGAAACACCCACCAAAATAACATCGGCTGCCTGTAGGTCTTTGTGAGTTTGACCGTCGTCATGCGCCAGTGTGTAGTTAATCGCTTCAATTCGGTTTTTGTACTGCTCGTTGTCCGCAATGGTGTGCGACCTGCCAATGCGATGTGTGCTTTTGATGTCCAGTTCTTTTTCCAAGGGTTCCACAAAGGTGAGGAACAAATCCATGAACACGCCATCAGCCTGCTTCACCACATCGTTGATTACGGTGTTCACCAGGGTGCTGAACACAATGGGTTTCTGGCCATCGTATTTCGCGATGTCATTGATCTTTTGTCGAGCTGAAATTGCCTTCACTTCTGAATCAATAAAGGGAATGCGAATTTGCTTGAAACGTATGCCTTCAAATTGGGACAACACCGAGTGGCCGAGGGTTTCCGCCGTAATGCCTGTGCCGTCTGACACAAAAACCACGGTGCGTTCCTGGCTTACATTTTCTGACATGAATCAATCCTGTGTGTATCGGTGGCAAAAGGTCGGGTTACAGTTACAATCATAAAAAGAAATCAGGGGAAATAGTCGATGCGCGTGCACCCAAATCGCCGCATTCACTATTTCTTTTGAACTACAAGGTGAATCAATGTCAACAAATCAAGGAGTTAGCCCAACAGCTCTTGTTGCGCCATTCGAGAAGCTTCGAATGGAAGATGTAGAAACTGTCGGTGGTAAAAACTCGTCTTTGGGTGAAATGATCTCCCAATTGGCCGAAACTGGTGTGCGAGTGCCTGGCGGCTTTGCCACCACAGCCCATGCCTTCCGTGAATTCCTGAAAGCCAACAATCTGGTTGAGCGTATCAACGCCAAGCTCGATGCCCTGAATGTGGACGATGTTCGCGCACTGACCCAAGCCGGTGCCGAAATTCGCCAGTGGGTAATTGATGCGCCACTGCCTGCCGATCTGGAAAAAGAAATTCGCGATTCTTACACCACCATGATGGCCCAAAGTGGTGGCGATATTTCAGTGGCGGTTCGCTCCTCAGCCACCGCAGAAGACTTGCCAGACGCTTCCTTTGCAGGGCAGCAAGAATCTTTCCTGAACGTCACCGGCATTGATGATGTGCTTGAGAAAATCAAGGAAGTGTTCGCATCGCTGTACAACGATCGCGCCATTTCTTACCGCGTACACAAGGGATTTGCGCACGCGGACGTTGCTTTGAGCGCGGGCGTGCAGCGTATGGTTCGCTCTGACAAAGCGGCTTCTGGTGTCATGTTTACCATGGACACTGAAAGTGGATTTGATCAAGTGGTGTTCATCACTTCCAGCTACGGATTGGGTGAAACCGTAGTGCAAGGCGCAGTGAACCCCGATGAGTTCTACGTATTCAAGCCCACATTGGCTGCGGGAAAGTACCCCATCATTCGCCGTCAAATTGGATCCAAATTGATCAAGATGGAATTTGATGCGCTGAAGGAAAGCGGGAAAAGCGTGCGCACCGTCGATGTACCCGCCGAGCAGCGCAACCGATATTCATTGAATGACGAGGATGTGATCGAACTGGCAAAGTACGCCATGATTATCGAGAAGCATTATGGCCGCCCTATGGACATTGAGTGGGGCAAAGACGGTATTGATGGCAAGCTGTATATTTTGCAAGCCCGCCCCGAAACCGTGAACTCGCAAAAAGACAACGACGTGCAGTTGCGTTACAAGCTTAAGGGCAATTCGGCGATTCTGAGTTCAGGCCGAGCCATCGGCCAGAAGATTGGTGCAGGTTCCGTGCGGGTAATCAATGATTCCTCTGAGATGGACCGTGTACAAGCCGGCGATATCTTGGTGACCGACATGACCGACCCCAATTGGGAACCGGTGATGAAGCGGGCAGCAGCCATTGTCACCAACCGCGGTGGCCGTACTTGCCACGCCGCGATCATTGCCCGCGAACTGGGCATTCCCGCTGTGGTGGGTTGTGGCGATGCCACTGAAAAACTGAAAGAAGGCATGCTGGTTACAGTAAGCTGTTCGGAAGGCGACACAGGCTACATCTATGATGGCTTGCTGGAAACAGAAGTCAGCGAAGTCAAGCGCGGCGCGTTGCCTGAAATTCCCGTGAAAATCATGATGAACGTGGGCAACCCTCAATTGGCCTTTGAGTTTTGCCAATTGCCCAACAAGGGCGTTGGCTTGGCACGCCTGGAATTCATTATCAACAATGCAATCGGCATTCACCCGAAAGCCATTCTTGATTATCCGAACGTGGATGCCGATTTGAAGAAAGCCGTGGAAAGTGTGGCGCGTGGCCATGCAAGCCCGGTCGCATTTTTTGTGGACAAATTGGCTGAGGGAGTGGCCACAATCGCGGCTGCTTTCTACCCAAAGCCGGTTATTGTTCGCATGTCCGATTTCAAGTCCAATGAATACCGCAAGCTGATCGGTGGCAGCCGCTACGAACCCGAAGAAGAAAACCCGATGCTCGGTTTCCGCGGCGCGGCCCGATACATCTCCGAGGAATTTGCGGAGTGTTTCGAGATGGAATGTTTGGCCTTGAAACGTGTTCGCGAGCAAATGGGCCTGGACAATGTTCAAATCATGATCCCGTTTGTACGCACATTGAACCAGGCAGCCAAGGTAGTTGACCTGCTGGGCCGCAACGGTTTAAAGCGTGGCGAAAATGGCCTGAAAGTGGTGATGATGTGCGAAGTGCCTTCCAATGCCGTGTTGGCAGATCAGTTCCTGGAGTACTTTGATGGCTTCTCGATTGGCTCCAACGACCTGACCCAGCTTACCTTGGGCCTGGACCGGGATTCAGGGCTGGATATTTTGGCCGCTGATTTCGACGAACGCGACCCTGCCGTGCGTGCCCTGTTGAGCAAAGCCATTGAGGCCTGTAAAGCCAAAGGAAAATACGTGGGAATTTGCGGGCAAGGGCCTTCAGACCACCCCGACTTTGCCTTGTGGCTGGCTGGTGAAGGAATTGAATCCATTTCGCTGAATCCTGACACGGTGATTGACACCTGGCAGAAACTGGCCGACAGGTTCAACAAAAAGTAAAAAGGAGTCACACCATTGAGCAATTTGTCACTGTGGTTGGTATTGGCGGGTATCTTGTTGATTGCCGAAATGACCACGGGTACGTTTTACCTGCTCATGGTGTCCCTGGGGGCGGCCATCGGTGCATTGATGGCCTACCTCGGTTACGGTCTTGAAATTCAAATTGGCGCAGCAGCCGTGTTTGCAGTGGCTGGCAGCCTTCTTCTTCGCAACCGTTCGGTCAAACGAAGCAACACAGACAAACAACACGATGTGCTCGACATTGGCAACAAACTTGAAATTCCAAGCTGGAATGCGGGTGGGCGCGCCAATGTGCAATACCGTGGAGCCACTTGGGCAGCGGAGAGCACCGACAGCACGCCTGTAACGGGCCTGCATCAAATTGTCGATGTACAGGGCAATGTCCTGAAAGTCAAAAGCGTATCGACACACGCATAATCGGCGTGGCCTTGTTCCAAGGTTAGCCAATCAAAGGAGAAAATTCATGGAAGTTTCAATTGTCATATTGATTCTGGCGATTGTGTTTGTCAGCCAGGCGCTGCGCATAGTGCCGCAGCAAAGTGCATGGGTGGTAGAGCGTTTGGGAAAATACGACCGCACCTTGCAGGCTGGCTTGAATTTTCTTGTGCCCTTCATTGAGCGGGTTTCGTACAAGCACTCCCTGAAAGAAATTCCCTTGGATGTACCCAGCCAGGTGTGTATTACCAAGGACAACACCCAACTTCAGGTTGATGGCATTTTGTATTTTCAGGTGACTGACGCGATGCGGGCCAGCTACGGTTCAAGCGACTACATCAGCGCCATTACCCAACTTGCGCAAACCACCTTGCGATCGATTATTGGCCGCATGGAGCTCGACAAAACTTTTGAAGAGCGCGACATGATCAACGCGGCGATTGTAAATGCTTTGGATGAAGCGGCGCTGAACTGGGGCGTTAAGGTATTACGATATGAAATCAAAGACTTGACGCCACCTCGTGAGATTTTACTTTCAATGCAGGCGCAAATTACAGCCGAACGGGAAAAGCGCGCCCTGATTGCTGCGTCAGAGGGGCGCAAACAAGAGCAGATCAACATTGCCAATGGTGAACGGGAATCTGCAATTGCCCGCTCCGAGGGTGACCGGATTGCCGCCATCAACCGCGCCCAGGGTGAAGCCGGTGCAATCAGGGAAATTGCCGAAGCCACCGCCGACGCCTTGCGAAAAGTAGCCGCAGCGGTAGCCGAGCCAGGTGGAATGGAGGCAGTGAACCTGAAAGTGGCCGAACAATACATTGAAGCATTTTCAGGCGTAGCCAAGGCTGGCAATACCCTGATATTGCCTGGCGACCTGTCCAACATGGGTTCCATGGTGGCAGCAGCGATGCAGGTGGTGAAGCAGGGCAAATAAGATAAGTCTTGGCAGTTGGCGGAACCTGATGGGCTTTGTTGGACACAGAAACAGGTAACAATCCCATTGATAAACCCTTCAAGTGCACATGAAAGACACCGCCAGCCTAAGCCTTACCCTGGACAAGCTTTTAATCAAACGCGCCAGGGTGGCAGCCGCGAAAATTGGAGCCCCACTCAACACAGTGGTTAGCCAACAACTTCAGGCCTTTTTGGATTCTTTCGAGCAATCTGAAGCCTTGGGCAATCAGAATTTTACGATCCTGGCAGAGTTTTCAATCGGCGTCCGCTCAGCGAATGACGCCATGAAAGCCCTTTCAATTCGCTCCCCCGCTGAGTTGAACAGGCTTTTGGCAGTGGCGAAGCTGCCAAAACCCACCGTGTCAGAACACGAAATTAGCCGCATGGTCGAGGCCCTTAAAACACTCTCCAGCGGCAGTGAAACATGAGAAAACAGGCGATGCATGTTGTGCTGATTCCTGACAGCGGAACGCTTTTGCAACTGCACCGAGAACTGCGGCTGGAATCGCTATTCTCCAGCTTCGCAACGCTTGCCATTACCGATGCGTCGGTTCACGAATTACTTCGCTTTTGCAAAAACGAAGGCCAAGAAATTGCAATGTGGATCAAAAATAACCACGTCGCGATATTGGAAACCCGAGCGTTCAACAATGGGTGTAATGAGGTTTTTGCTCAGCCGAATTGTCTATATGGCTTGGTTGCCGACATTGGCTTGCAAGAAATCATGAATGAAACCAATTTGTCAGGTGGGAACACCCAAGTAATTTTCTTGCTTGACGAACACAAATGTGCAGCCAAAAATACATTTCTGTATGGTTCTTTTTGCACTGGGGTTACGCTTCTTGCGTATCAAAGGTTCCTCGAGAGCAGCCAGCCCTGCCCAATACAGGCTACCCAACCAAGCCGCCTGGAAAATGCCGATGAATCAACGGTGAAAACTCATAAGCCTGTTGAGCCGCCGAACACCCAACGTTTTCAAGCAAGTTCACCAGAGAGGGAGCCGGGCAGGTTTTACCTGAACTCGACCATGCTTGCAAATCCCAAACTTGTGGAAAGAAAACTTCGGGATATGGCGAATCAAACTGTAAACATTGGCCTTAAGGCGATTGATAAAATCAAGGCAAGCCGATCGAACGAACCGAATAAACCAGCCTTGTCTGCGATTGAAAAATTCAGAAGAAGTCTGATGTGAACAGCGCAGAATCTCTCAGGTACGGTGAATCTTCATCAACCGTTCCTGCTCTCGCTTCCAGTCCTTGTCCTTCAGGGTATCCCGTTTGTCATGCTGCTTTTTACCCTTGGCAAGGGCCATGTCTACTTTCACCCGGCCATTTTTGAAATGCAGGTTCAGCGGCACCAGTGAATAACCTTTTTGTTCTACTTTACCAATCAAGCGGTTAATTTCTTTTTTGTGCATCAACAACTTGCGTGTGCGGGTGTTCACCGGGTTGACATGGGTAGATGCACTGGTCAGTGGCGAAATATGGCAGTTCAGCAGCCACAGTTCGCCGTTGCGAACCACGATGTGGCTTTCCTTGATTTGAACACGACCATCGCGAATGGATTTGACTTCCCAGCCTTCCAACACAATACCCGCCTCGTACTTCTCTTCAATGAAGTAATCAAAACCTGCTTTTTTGTTGTCAATAATGCTCATGAATTCGGTGAAAACGTCCTTTGGGTGCGGCGTAGCGTGAAAAACGCTAAAATAGAGAGTTTAATCCTTTCTCCGAGCGGGAAACAAACCCTTCAGCATTCATGGCCATTGTAGAAAAGTCCGTGTTGGTTCATTTTTCCACGCAACAAATGTTCGATTTGGTGCGGGCGGTGGCCGATTATCCCCAGTTTTTGCCGTGGTGCGGTGCCGGAAGTGTTGAGCCTGTTGGCGCCAACATTGAAAAAGCGACCGTAGAAATTGCGTTCAAGGGTGTCAAACAAAGCTTTTGCACAATGAACAAACTGACACCACACGAGGAAATCCACATGACCTTGGTGGAAGGTCCGTTTACCCATCTTGAGGGCACCTGGCATTTCATTGAACTGACGCCCGAAGCCTGTAAGGTTCATTTCAAACTGGCCTACGAGTTTTCAAGCAAGGTACTGGAGCAATTGGTGGGGCCGGTGTTCACCAGCCTTGCCAACAGTTTCGTGGATTCCTTCATTAAACGTGCAGAGTCGTTACACAGCACCGGGGCAGGGCAGTGATGCTTGTTCACTGGCTTGAACTTGGCCCAGCCGACGGCGGTGTGCTTGTATCAATGCCCAAGCCATTGAATGTGCCCGAAAAAACCACGGTGGAGCAGGCACTTCAGGCCATTGGCTTGAGCAGTGAACGCATTGCATTGTTACTCAAGGAACGCGCAGTGGCGGTGTATGGCCTTTACGCCACCGAGGGCATGCTGCTTCACCCGGGCGATCGCATTGAAATTCTGGATGGGCTTAGCTTCGACCCAATGGAAAGTCGCCGCAGGCGTGCCCAACACAAGGTGCTGACAAAACGCCAGAAAGAATTGGCGAAATACGAGCGGCGAAGCCGCAAGCAATCAAAAACCGTCCCTTAAAACTTAAATTCCCCGGTTTTTCTGTTTGTAAACCAAAACAGGCATGCTGGGTATCCTTTATAATTCGCTTTTGCGCAAGGAGAAATTGCATGCGTGTCACGCAGAAAGCGTTAACGTTTGATGATGTATTGCTGGTTCCTGCGTTCTCAGACGTTCTTCCCAAAGACACATCCCTGTCTACCCAACTGACCCGAAACATCAGCCTGAACATTCCTCTGGTGTCTGCCGCCATGGACACGGTGACTGAAGCCAGGTTGGCCATTGCCATGGCACAGGAAGGTGGTATCGGTATTGTTCACAAGAACCTGACAGCAACGCAGCAAGCGGCCGAGGTGGCCAAAGTAAAACGCCATGAGTCTGGCGTGCTTCGCGACCCGATCACGATCGAGCCTGAACTCACCGTTCGCCAGGTCATTGCTCTTACACAGCAACACAAAATTTCGGGCCTGCCTGTTGTCAAGAATGGCAAGGTGGTTGGCATTGTCACGAACCGCGACCTGCGTTTCGAAACCAAACTGGACCAGCCTGTTTCCAACGTCATGACCCCACGAGAGCGTTTGGTCACCGTATCCGAAGACGACAGCCTGGAGCAGGCCAAAGCCTTGATGCACAAGCACCGCCTGGAGCGCGTGTTGGTGATGGGTGCAGACAACGCGCTGAAAGGCTTGATTACTGTTAAGGACATCCAAAAAGCCACGGAACACCCGTGGGCCAGCAAAGACATTCACGGGAAATTGCGCGTAGGTGCAGCCGTGGGCGTGGGCGATGGCACTGAAGAACGTGTTGAAAAGCTGGTGGCTGCTGGCGTGGACGTAATCGTTGTTGATACAGCCCACGGCCACAGCAAAGGCGTGTTGGACCGCGTACGCTGGGTAAAGCAAAACTACCCACAGGTGGATGTAATTGGCGGCAACATTGCTACGGCCAGCGCTGCGTTGGCCTTGATGGAGCATGGCGCAGACGGCGTGAAAGTGGGTATTGGTCCAGGTTCAATTTGTACCACGCGTATTGTGGCTGGCGTGGGTGTTCCCCAAATCAGCGCAATTGCCAATGTGGCCAAGGCCCTGAAGGGCACTGGTGTGCCTGTGATTGCAGATGGTGGCATTCGTTATTCCGGTGACATTTCCAAGGCTCTGGCAGCCGGTGCAAGCGCCGCCATGATGGGCGGCATGTTTGCCGGCACTGAAGAAGCGCCAGGTGAAGTCGTTTTGTTCCAGGGCCGCAGCTACAAGGCTTACCGCGGTATGGGCTCCTTGGGCGCCATGACACAGGGGTCTGCGGACCGCTACTTCCAGGACCCGGCCAACAATGCCGACAAACTGGTACCCGAGGGTATTGAAGGCCGGGTGCCCTACAAAGGCTCCGTGCTGTCCATCATTTTCCAGTTGGTAGGCGGTGTCCGTTCTTCCATGGGTTATGTCGGCTGCCGTTCAATTTCTGAAATGCACGAAAAAGCAGAGTTCGTTGAAATTTCATCTGCGGGCATTCGGGAATCACATGTACACGATGTTCAAATTACCAAAGAAGCACCGAACTACCATGTCGATTGACAAGGCCTGAATACAGCGAAGCCGCCATGCAAAAACCTGACATTCCACACAACGAAGAAGAAAGAACACGGGCAATCCAGAATTTGGGAATGATTTATTCCCCCTCCGAGGCCCGGTTTGATCGAATCACGCGTTTGGTTTGTCGGCACTTTGACATTGATACGGCGCTGGTCACCATTGTTTACAAAGAAATTCAATGGTTCAAATCGCTTCAAGGCCTGAATGCATGCTCCACAGACAGAGAGGTGTCTTTCTGTGGACATGCCATTCTCAGTGATGAACCTTTGATTGTTGAAAATGCGCTGCTGGACCCCCGATTCATGGACAACCCTTTGGTTGTCGACGGACCAAGAATACGGTTTTATGCAGGTCAGCCCGTTCGGGATGCATTCGGTATCACGATCGGTACGCTTTGCGTGATCGACAGCGTTCCCCGCGCATTCTCCCAGGAAGACAGGCAGGATCTACGAGATTTCGCGCGCCTGGTTGAAGTAGAGCTGGCCAAGCCGATAGAGGACAATGTCGTGAGCCGGTTTGTGCGTTCTTTGAACGAAAATCAAAGGTCTTTGCTGATTGATCCAATCGTAGGCTCTTGGAACAGACGCGGATTTGAAGCACTGCTGGACAAAGAACTCGAATATGCCTTGCACAAGGGAGAAGACCTTTCCTTGCTGCATGTGAAACTCAGTTCATTTGATTTGATTTTGAACAGGTTTGGTCACGATCGCATTGTTGATTTCACCAAGTTCACTGCGTCCATTATTCGAGACATGTTGCCCAATGGCTCAAGTGTTGGATCCCTAGGGGCAGATGCCTTCGTGGCTGTGTGTTCGGGCATGACCAATTCGGAGGTGGCACGTTTGCTGGAACAGCTGAAAGCCCGTTTTGGTGAAACCACGCTCGAAACCCATGGCGTGAAAGCTCTGGTTGATGTGGACATCAACTTTCTCAGCCTGTCAGGCGACGAACTTCAATGCACGGCAGTGCAAGCAGTGGATCGCCTGTTAAGTCTTAGTTAAGCATCGGCCAAGCCCTGCGCAACATTGCCTTGGGCCAATTACCTTTAATACATTCAAAGAACGCTTCATGAATCATCAGAAAATTTTGGTACTCGACTTCGGGTCACAGGTCACACAACTCATTGCCCGACGCGTACGTGAGTGCGGCGTTTTCTGCGAAATTTTGCCCTGCGACGTAGACCCGGAACGCATCAAGGAATACGGGGCATCCGGCATTGTTTTGTCGGGTAGCCACCAGTCTGCTTATGAAGAAAGCACCGACAGGGCGCCCGAGTTGGCGTTTAATCTTGGCGTACCAGTGCTGGGCATTTGCTACGGCATGCAAACCATGGCCATGCAACTTGGCGGCAAAGTCGAAGCGGGTACGGTTCGGGAATTTGGTCATGCCCAAATTCGGGCCCATGGCCACACAAAACTGTTTGATGGCATTCAAGACGAAACCAACGAACATGGCCATGGCCTGTTGAATGTTTGGATGAGCCACGGTGACAAGGTGACCGAGCTTCCACCCAACTTCAAGTTGATGGCTTCTACACCCTCGTGCCCAATTGCCGGCATGGCCGATGAAGCACGCGGTTTCTATGCCGTGCAATTTCACCCTGAGGTAACGCACACCAAAAAAGGCAAGGAAATACTGGCACGCTTTGTACGCGACATTTGCGGTTGCAAAGGTGACTGGTCCATGCCAAGTTTTGTGGATGAAGCGGTTGAAAGAATTCGTGCCCAGGTCGGCACTGATGAAGTTATTTTGGGCCTTTCGGGTGGCGTTGATTCTTCCGTGGCAGCTGCATTGATTCACAAGGCAATTGGTGATCAGCTTACCTGCGTGTTTGTGGACCATGGCTTGCTTCGTTTCAAGGAAGGCGAGCAGGTTATGGAAACATTCGCCAAACATTTGGGTGTGCGTGTTGTGCATGTGAACGCCACAGAAGAATTCATGGGGCAGCTGAAAGGCGTCACCGACCCCGAGGCCAAACGCAAAATTATTGGTAAAGCATTCGTGGATGTATTCCAGCGCGAGGCTGGCATGCGTGCCAACGCCAAGTGGCTTGCACAGGGCACTATTTACCCCGACGTGATTGAATCAGCTGGCGCAAAAACAGGCAAAGCCACCAGCATCAAAAGCCACCACAACGTGGGCGGCTTGCCCGATACGCTGAACCTGAAATTGCTGGAGCCCCTGCGTGATTTGTTCAAGGACGAAGTGCGTAAACTTGGCGTTGAACTTGGCCTTGACCCTGAAATGGTTTACCGCCACCCATTCCCCGGGCCGGGCTTGGGTGTTCGAATTCTTGGCGAGGTGAAAGCCGAGTATGCTGAAATTTTGCAGCGTGCCGATGCCGTATTCATCGAAGAATTGCGCAACACCAAAGCCACAGCCAAAGACGCAGCGGCTGAGCTTTGCACCGAGGAACAAATTGGAAAAAGCTGGTACGACCTCACCAGCCAGGCTTTTGCAGTGTTCTTGCCAGTGAAATCGGTGGGGGTGATGGGCGATGGCCGCACCTACGAATATGTGGTGGCCATTCGCGCCGTACAAACCCAAGACTTCATGACAGCACACTGGGCACACCTGCCTTATTCATTGTTGGGCCGTATCTCCAATCGTATTATTAACGAGGTAAAAGGTGTGAACCGGGTGGTGTACGATGTATCGGGCAAGCCGCCTGCGACCATTGAATGGGAATAGGCCGATAAAGCAAATCCCGTCACTTACCCCAGCCTTACAGAAGAGCCCGCAAATGCGGGCTTTTTTGCATTCAGGGGGTGAGGTTTGCCCTAATTCCCGAATGAAAACACACATGCCACCATCATTGGCGATATCTAACTATCGGCGCAGCCCGGCACCGGTTGGCACAACGACAATGACAACATGGAGAACCCATGGCAGAAGTAGTGTTGGAGACAAGGGCGCTGACCAAGGAATTCAAGGGATTCACTGCGGTCAGCGATGTGAATTTGAAAGTACAGCGGGGCCATATCCACGCGTTGATCGGCCCCAACGGCGCAGGTAAAACGACCTGTTTCAATTTGTTGACGAAATTTTTAACGCCCACATCAGGCCAAATTTTGTTCAACGGCAAAGACATCACCAGTGCAAAGCCAGCCCAAATCGCCCGGCAAGGCATTATTCGATCGTTTCAAATTTCCGCAGTATTCCCACACCTCACTGTGCTTGAAAATGTACGCATCGGCTTGCAACGCCCATTGGGTAATTCGTTTCATTTCTGGAAAAGTGAGAAAAAACTCTCGGTGCTGAATGACAAGGCCATGGCTTTGCTTGCGCTGGTTGACCTGGAAAGCTTTGCCGACACCCTGACCGTAGACTTGCCTTACGGCAGAAAACGTGCACTTGAAATTGCAACCACATTGGGCATGGAACCTGAATTAATGCTGCTGGATGAGCCAACCCAGGGCATGGGCCACGAAGACGTGGACCGCGTTACCCAATTAATCAAGAAGGTTTCCGCTGGCCGAACCATTTTGATGGTTGAACACAATATGAATGTGGTGGCGGGTATCAGCGACCGCATCTCGGTGCTACAACGCGGCGCAGTGCTGGCCGAAGGAAGCTACGACGAGGTTTCGCGCAACCCCGAGGTGATGGAGGCCTACATGGGCTCCACCACTGGAGTTCTGGAGGGTGCGCACTGATGAGTAATGCATCGACAAACACTGCGCTTGAAATCGCCGGGCTTAACGCTTGGTATGGCGAATCACACATTTTGCACAACCTGAACCTGACTGTTAAAACAGGTGAGGTGGTAACACTTCTGGGGCGAAATGGCGCAGGGCGCACCAGCACCCTGCGTGCCATCATGGGTTTGACTGGTTCAAGAAAAGGGTCAATCAAAATCAATGGCACCGAGGCGATTAACATGCCCACCCACAAAATTGCCCACTTGGGTGTGGGTTACTGCCCGGAAGAACGGGGCATATTCTCTTCCCTGTCTGCCGAAGAAAACCTGATGCTGCCACCCTTTGTTTCAAAAACCGACAAAGGCATGAGCGTGGCAGAAATTTACGAGATGTTCCCCAACCTGGCCGAACGCAAAAAAAGCCAGGGCACGCGTTTGTCAGGTGGTGAACAGCAAATGTTGGCCGTTGCGCGCATTCTGAGAACTGGCGCCAAACTCTTGCTGCTGGATGAAATTTCTGAGGGGCTTGCGCCTGTTATTGTTCAAGCCCTGGCCAAGATGATTACCACCCTGAAATCGAAGGGCTACACCATTGTGATGGTGGAACAGAATTTCCGTTTTGCAGCCCCACTGGCCGACCGGTTTTACGTGGTGGAACACGGCCAAATTGTGGAGGCTTTTGCTTCCTCGGAACTCGATGAAAAAATGCCCGTGCTGCATTCGCTGCTGGGCGTATAAAAAACCAACCTTTCAAGGGATTGGACTTAAACCAAAGGAGATGATGATGAAATTAAAACCAATCGCAACTGGACTGACCGCACTTTTTGCATTCGCTGCCGGCTCAGCACAGGCACAAATTTCCAACGACACCATCAAGATTGGTGTCATCACCGACATGTCTGGCCTGTATGCCGACATTGACGGGCCTGGTGGTGTCGAGGCTGTAAAAATGGCGATCGCTGATTTTGGCGGCACCTTGAACGGCAAGAAAATCGAACTGGTGTTTGCTGATCACCAAAACAAGGCTGACATTGCAGCCAGCAAGGCACGCGAGTGGTTTGACACTGAAGGTGTCGACATGCTGATTTCAGGTACCAACTCCGGCACGGCTTTGGCCATGGCCAAAGTGGCCGATGAAAAGAAAAAGCCTAACTTTGTAATTGGTGCTGGTACCGCCCGCATTACCAATGAAGAATGCAACCCTTACAGCATTCACTATGCCTATGACACGGTAGCAATGGCCAAAGGCACTGGTTCAGCTGTAACCAAGCAGGGCGGCAAAACATGGTATTTCCTGACCGCGGACTACGCCTTTGGCACCTCACTTGAAACCGATACCACCGCAGTGGTAAAGGCCAGTGGCGGCACTGTAAAGGGCGCCGTTCGTCACCCATTGTCAGCATCTGACTTTTCCAGTTTCATGCTCCAAGCGCAAGCCTCGGGTGCACAAATTCTGGGCCTGGCCAACGCCGGTGGTGACACAGTCAACTCCATCAAGGCGGCCAATGAATTTGGAGTTACAGGCAGCATGAAGCTTGCCGGTTTGCTGATGTTCATCAATGACGTACACGCTTTGGGATTGGGCCAAACCAAGGGCATGTACCTCACCGACAGCTGGTATTGGGATCAAAACGACGAAACCCGCAAGTGGTCCAAACGCTTCTTCGACAAAATGAAGAAAATGCCCAGCAGCCTGCACGCAGCCGATTACTCGGCAACCCTGCAATACCTGAATGCTGTGAAAGCTGCGGGTACGGATGATGGCGCCAAAGTGATGGAAGCGCTGCGCAAACAAAAGGTGAACGATATGTATGCCAAAAATGGCTACTACCGTGCCGACGGCAGCATGATTCACGACATGTTCCTGATGCAGGTGAAAGACCCCAAGGAGTCCAAAAAGCCCTGGGACTACCTGAAGGTTGTCCAAGCCATTCCAGGCGAACAGGCTTTCACCACCAAAGCTGAGACCAAGTGCGCTTTGTGGAAGTGATGCATTAAAACCAAAACAAGACCAATGCCCCTGAGGTTTAACCACCCAGGGGCTTTGCGGGACACGTACTCATGGAAATTTTTGGAATTCCCTTGCAGGCCTTTCTTGGGCAGTTACTGCTTGGCCTGGTGAATGGCTCGTTTTATGCCATGTTGTCACTGGGTCTTGCTGTTATTTTTGGCTTGCTCAATGTGATCAACTTTGCCCACGGCGCGCTGTACATGATGGGCGCGTTTTTCGCCTGGATGGGCATGGCCTATTTCAACCTGAATTATTGGGTGATGCTGCTGCTTGCCCCCTTGTTGGTGGGCGCCTTCGGGATACTGATTGAAAAAACAATGTTGCGCTGGCTTTACAAGCTTGACCACTTGTATGGCTTGTTGCTGACCTTCGGCATTACCTTGATGCTGGAAGGAATATTCCGCTCGATTTATGGTGTTTCCGGTCAACCCTATTCAGTGCCAGAAGCCTTGCAGGGTGCGACCAACCTGGGCTTCATGATTCTGCCCAACTACCGCGCCTGGGTCGTGGTGGCCTCGCTGGTGGTTTGTTTTGCCACCTGGATCATGATTGAAAAAACAAAGCTGGGAGCCTTGCTTCGTGCGGGTACTGAAAACCCGCGACTGGTGGAGGCCTTTGGCATCAACGTGCCCTTGATGGTGACGCTGACCTACGGCTTTGGTGTGGCACTTGCTGCATTCGCGGGTGTACTGGCTGCGCCGGTTATTCAAATTTCACCGTTGATGGGCTCTAACCTCATCATCACTGTGTTTGCGGTAGTGGTGATTGGTGGAATGGGATCTATTCTGGGTTCAATCATTACCGGGCTCACCTTGGGCATTGTGGAAGGATTGACCCGTGTGTTTTATCCAGAATTGTCAGCCACAGTGGTGTTCATCATCATGGCGATTGTGCTCATGATTCGCCCGGCCGGTTTATTCGGCCGCGAGAAATAAAGGGTTTGACACGATGAACAAAAATACAATTATCGCCATTGCAGCAATCATTCTCGCCCTGGCGGCACCGTTTTTCATGTACCCAGTGCTGCTGATGAAACTGCTGTGTTTTGCGCTGTTTGCATGTGCATTCAACCTGTTGATTGGCTACACCGGTTTGCTTTCCTTCGGACATGCCGCTTTTCTGGGTGGTGCGGGGTACATGGCCGGGTATGTTATACGAGACCTTGGTATGCCCTTTGAGCTTGGTTTGCTGGCGGGCGTGGCATTTGCAGCGCTTATTGGTTTAATCATGGGTGCTTTGGCCATACGACGGCAGGGCATTTACTTCACCATGATTACGCTGGCACTGGCACAAATGCTGTATTTCATCTTTTTACAAGCGCCATTTACTGGCGGTGAAGATGGTTTACAGGGCATACCGCGCGGCACCTTGTTCGGTGTTGTCGACCTTAGTAACGACTTGACACTTTACTTCGTGGTATTGGCCATTTGCATCGCAGGCTACGCCCTGATTGTTCGCACTGTGCATTCGCCCTTCGGGCAGGTTCTCAAGGCGATCAAGGAAAATGAACCACGCGCAATATCACTGGGTTATGACGTGGACAAATACAAGTTGCTGGTGTTTGTTTTGTCAGCTGCATTGTCGGGTTTGGCAGGTGCAACAAAAGCCTCGGTGCTTGGCTTTGAAACATTGACCGATGTGCACTGGACGATGTCTGGCCTGGTGGTGCTGATGACCTTGGTGGGTGGCTTGGGCACTCTTGCAGGCCCAATTGTGGGTGCCATCGTGATCATCGCCCTGGAAAACCGCATTGGTGAATTTGGCACCTGGATGGCGGTGACAACCGACATTGCCTGGTTCCGCTCACTGGGGGAGCAGGTCACAATTGTGACTGGCTTCATTTTCATTGTGGTTGTGCTGGCCTTCCGGCGCGGAATTGTTGGGGAAATTATTGCGTGGAACCAACGCAGATTGCTGAAGGCGGGTCAGTAAACTGAAGCTGCCCACAGACCAAGAACCCGGCCTGGTGCCGGGTTTTTTTATGTCAAACTGAGAACACTTTATTCGGCTTACTTTGAAAACCATGCAAACCAGCAAGCTGTCCGAGAAATTTTCGATACTGGCGCACCACGGCCAGCCCGAAGACATGCCATGGATGGAACTTGCGTTGCAGCAAGCAAGGCTTGCTGCACAGGCCGGCGAAGTGCCGATTGGCGCGGTCGTGGTAATCGATGGCAAAGCCATTGCCCACGCACACAATGCGCCCGTAACACTCAACGATGCCTGCGCTCATGCCGAGATTCAGGCGATTCGACATGCCTGCCAGGCAGTTGGCAATTACCGCTTGGGTGCACAGGCCACCCTGTACGTCACACTACAACCCTGCCTGATGTGCGTTGGTGCAATTTTGCATGCGCGCATAGGCCGCGTGGTGGTGGGTTGTGCACAATCACGCTACAACGGGGATTTAAAACAATCCTTGTCAGTGTTCGAGCAAGCGCAAGCATGGCACCCCTGTGTTTTTGAAACAGGTTGCATGGCACAGGAAAGCGAAGAATTGCTGGGTAATTTTTTTAAAGTGCGCCGCAAACAAAGAGAAGAAACCGTTGCTGATTTGGCCAGCCTGATGCACCTGCCCAATGCCAACAAACAAACAATTGACCAACTTGCGCAACTTGGCTTTCACACTCCGCAAGATTTTCTGCAAACCGGGCTAGAGCAGGCAAGCAAGATATTGGCTGAGCAAAGCCGCGTGTTGAAAACGGGGCAGCACACACAACAGGCCGCCATTCTGGCCAGTTTGTGCGATTATTTCAACGGAGAACCCGTGCGTTCCTGGAAACAGTACCTGTGACATTACCTTTAAACCGGAATTGAATTGAACACCAAACCGCCCATTGCAACGAATCAGGCACTGAATCAGCTAGTCATGTTTTCGCCCAGTGGCGCACTGGTTGATGAAACATTGCTTGACCGGGCCTGCTACCATTTGAGCAATCAACATGGCTTCAATGTGATTGAAATGCCTGAAGCACGCCTGCGCACACAACGCTTCGCAGGCGGTGAAGCCACGCGCATGGCCAGTATTGAAAATGCATTTGCCATGAATACGCCCAGCCTGCTGATGGCCACCCGCGGGGGTTACGGCCTAAGCCGCTTGCTGCCGCTGTTGAATTTTCCGGAACTTGCCGCATTGCAGAATGCGAATGCGCACCTGTTGTGCGGCCACAGCGACATTACCAGCCTGCAATTGGCATTGCTGAACGCGGGGGCACAACCTGCCACATTGTTGCACGGGCCCATGGCTTGTTTCGATTTTGGGGCAGAGCAGGGCGCAGACCCGCTCACCCTTGAACACTTTTTGCGTGCGGTAGAAAAACAGGCAGTACATATTGAATGGCCTGTTGAATGTGTCGGACTGAGCACAGAACAACAAACCATTGCAATTGAAGGCCCGGTGTGGGGTGGCAACCTCACCTTGCTGTGCAGCCTTTTAGGAACGCCTTGGTTGCCCAGTGTACCTGGCGGTATTTTGGTGCTTGAGGATGTGAACGAGCCCGCCTACAAAATTGAGCGCATGCTGCTGCAATTGCTACACGCTGGTGTGTTGGCCCAGCAAAAGGCAATTGTGTTGGGTAATTTTTGTGAACCCAAACCCGGCACACACGACAATGGTTACAGCCTGCGCAGCGCCGCTGAATTTGTTCAAGACCAACTTAAACACGTACCCGTGTTGCTGAATTTTCCATTTGGTCACTGCACTCCCAAGGCTTGCTGGTTTCAGGGCGGGCAGGGCACCTTGACCATTACCGGCGGGCACGGCGAATTCAACGCGCGCCTGGTTCAAACCCTTCGCTAGTCGCAACGCTCCGAGCCCGCATTAAGCTGGCATTAAGCACACCCCAAGCCCGGGCATGTATAATGCCCCCTTCGTTAAAAATCACTGAATTTTCCAATACTTATGCTCACCGCAGCCAATATCACCATGCAGTTCGGCGCCAAGCCGCTTTTTGAAAACATCAATGCCAAATTTGGCGATGGCAACCGCTATGGTTTGATTGGCGCAAACGGCTGCGGAAAATCCACTTTCATGAAAATTCTGGGTGGCGACCTGGAGCCCAGCAGCGGCACTGTGGTCATCGAGCCCAATGTGCGCTTGGGCAAGCTAAGCCAGGATCAATTTGCGTTTGAAGAGTACCGCGTGCTGGATGTGGTCATGATGGGCCACAAGGAAATGTGGGCCGCGATGACAGAACGGGATGCCTTGTATGCCAACCCCGAAGCCACCGACGACGACTACATGCGCGCAGCCGACCTCGAAGCGGTGTATGCCGAATTCGGCGGCTACGAAGCCGAAGCCCGCGCGGGTGAGTTGCTGCTGGGTGCAGGTATTCCGCTTGAAAACCACAATGGCCCGATGAGTGAAATTGCCCCTGGCTGGAAGCTGCGGGTGCTACTGGCGCAAGCCCTGTTCTCAAAACCTGATGTGCTGTTGCTGGATGAACCCACCAACAACCTGGATATTAATACGATTGCCTGGCTTGAAAACGTACTGAACCAGTACGAGAGCACCATGATCATCATCAGCCACGACCGCCACTTTCTGAACGAAGTGTGCACCCACATGGCCGATCTGGATTACGGCACCTTGCAAGTGGTACCTGGTAATTACGACGATTACATGCTGGCTGCAGCCCAGGCACGCGAACGCGCACAGGCCTCCAATGCACGTGCCAAAGAACGCATTTCAGATTTGCAAGACTTTGTACGCCGTTTTGCGGCCAACAAATCGAAGGCACGCCAGGCCACCTCGCGCCAAAAGCAGATCGAGAAAATCAAGCAAGACACAGTCATCCTGAAACCCTCTTCACGCCAAAATCCGTTCATTCGATTCGAACAGAAAAAGAAGATGCACCGCCTGGCCGTGGAACTGGACAACATTAGCTTGGCGTATGGCGACAACAAGGTGATCCGGGACTTCTCCATCATGGTGGAGGCAGGCGACAAAGTAGGTATTGTGGGCGCCAACGGCATGGGTAAAACCACACTACTGAAGCTGCTGGCCAAGGCTTTGGAACCCACTTATGGCGAAGTGAAGTGGTCTGAGAATGCAGACCTGGGTTATATGGCACAAGACGTAAGCGACGAATTCAATGTGCCTTTGAATTTGCGTGAATGGACCGAGCGCTTTTCTCAGGAAGGCGACGACGATCAGGCCATTCGCGGTATTTTGGGGCGTTTGCTGTTCTCGAATGATGAAATTTCCAAGCAGGTAAAGGTATGTTCCGGTGGTGAGAAAAACCGACTGGTGTTTGGTCGCCTGATGCTGGGGCGTCACAATGTGTTGCTGCTGGACGAGCCAACAAACCACCTGGACATGGAATCGATCGAGTCGCTTCAATATGCACTTGAGAAATACGAAGGCACAGTGTTTGTGGTGTCGCATGACCGCCAGTTTGTTTCTGGCATTGCCACGCGAGTTTTTGAAATGCGTGAAGACGGCATTACCGATTACCGCGGCACCTACGAAGAATACCGCGAGAGTTTGGGGCTGAATTGACAAAGGATTGCCACTAGTGCTGCGGGCTTGATGGGGACGCAAAAGGCATTGCCCGTCTGCCTTGATCAAGTCGAATTCCCCTGTTTGCTACTGGCTCAGGGCATGCGAAACGCGAGCGCGTCTTCGCATCGACCTTGCAGGTCGCCCTTCGCTGCGTTGCAAACCGGGCGACTTGATCTTGAATCGGCAGACTGAGCAAAACCATTTGCATCCCTGCAGCAAGCCCCTTCCGGACGGCCATTGACATAGGCCAAAAACTCAACCAACTGGCTTCACCTTCGCAGCAACCCGCTTGGCCTTCGCACGGGCTTTTTCCACATCTGCATCACGCGCCAAGGCCACACCCATTCGTCGTTTCACAAACGACTCGGGTTTGCCAAATAAACGCACATCCGTGCCGGGCTCGGCCAATGCATCGGCCACACCTTCAAATGCAATGCCCACTTTGTCTACACCACCATAAATCACTGCACTGGCGCCCGGTGTTTTCAGGCTGGTGTCCACAGGCAAACCCAGAATGGCACGTGCATGCAATTCGAATTCGTTTTGCCACTGCGTAATCATGGTGACCATGCCAGTGTCGTGAGGACGGGGGCTTACCTCAGAGAACCAAACCTGATCGCCTTTTACAAACATTTCGACGCCAAACAAACCGGTGCCGCCCAAGGCGGTGGTTACCAGGTCTGCCATTTTACGGGCCTCGTCCAGGGCCTTTGCGCGCATGGCTTGGGGTTGCCAGCTTTCAACGTAATCGCCGCTTACCTGAATATGACCCACTGGCTCGCAATAACTGGTTTCAATTGCGCCGCTTTTGGGGTTGCGGGCACGCACAGTCAACAGGGTAATTTCATACTCGAACTCGATCAGCGATTCAGCAATAACCCGCCCTGAATTAACACGCCCGGCGCTGCCTGCGTAATCCCATGCTGCTTCCAGCTGGCTGGCATCATCCACTTTGGATTGCCCTTTCCCAGAGGATGACATCACAGGCTTGATGATGCAGGGGTAGCCCACCGGCTTCTTGCCATCAATGCCTTTTTCTACCGCCCGCTTCAGGGTTTCAAAATCATCCGCAAAAGCATAATGCGAGCAACTTAAATTCAATTCCTCAGCGGCCAGGCGGCGAATTCCTTCACGGTTCATGGTCAGCCAAGCCGCATTGGCTGTGGGCACCACACGCACCACGCCTTCTGACTCAAGTTCTTTCAGGGCAGGGGTCGCAATCGCTTCAATTTCCGGCACCACAATGTGGGGACGCTCTTGTGCAATCAAGGCCTTCAATGCGTTGGCATTGGTCATGTCGATTACATGAAAGCGATGCGCAACCTGGTGCCCTGGCGCATTGGGGTAGCGGTCCACTGCAATAACTTCAACACCCAGGCGCTGAAAGGCGATGATCACTTCTTTGCCCAGCTCACCACTGCCCAGCAACATCACTTTGACGGCGTTTGCAGCCAAAGGTGTACCGATTTGCGTTGGAAATTGAATCGCTGTTGTCATTCTCAAACTCGCTTGATTAAATCACTGTTTAATTGATGGATTCGGGGGTGTCGTGGTGGTGTGCATGCGATGCTTCGTCAAAAAACACCACCAACAACACCAGCAGCACCGGGCCAATTATCAAGCCCACAATACCCATGGTAATGACGCCGCCAAACACACCGAACAACACGGCCAAAAACGGCAGATGGGTTCCGCCCTGAATCAACAAAGGGCGAACCAGGTAATCGGCAATCAACACCACCAACAAGCCCACCGTGATCAACACAATTGCTTCTGCGCCGTTGCCACTTAAAAACAGGATCATACCCAAAATAGCGAGCAAGCCTGGTGCAGCCATGGGGATAAAGGCAATCAATGCCGTAACGGTGCCCAACAACACGGGTGCGTACACACCGCAGGCGGCAAACAGCACAGAAAGAATAACTGCCTCGGCAAAACTGACAATCACCAACCCGTTAACCGCTGCTCGCAGGGCAGGTGGCATGTGTGAAACATACGGCTTCCAGCGTTGGCCCAGCCAGTCAGTGCCAATTCGGTTCATGCGTATGCTGATGCTTGAGCCATCGCGGTAAAAAAAGAACAGCACCCACAATGCAAAAAACAGGGTGGCAACACGACCCAGCAATTCAAGCAAAATGGCCGACGCTGTGCCTTGCACATCGCCCAAACGTTGGGTAAGGGTTTCGCGCAACAGTCCGGAAATTTGTTTGGGCACACTCAAATATTCTGTCCAGCTGGCCACGAGCATTTCGCCAAGCACTGGAATTTGAGGCAGCCAGTTGGGCACTGCGACGCCGGAGTCATCGGCCTGTCGCAAGAAGGTGGTAATTTCAAGAATGTCTTGAACCATAAACACGATCAAGCCGATCATTGGCCCAACCAACAAGAATGCAACAACCAGGGTGGTCAGAAATGCAGCGCCATTGGGCTTTCCGGGAAATCGTGCGCGAATGCGACAGTGAAGCGGCCAAAACGCGGTGGCAATAATTCCTGCCCACAAAATTGCCAACAGAAATGGCGACAATACAATGGCAGCACCGACCAGTATCAACACAGTAAACAGCGTGCTGATCAGGGACTTCGGTTGTCTCAGGTGTTCTGCCATGTCAGCCAGTCGTGCGCAATACGCGTTATTGGAATGCTTGTTTGTGGTTCAATCATTGTAGCAATGCCTGAATTGCAAATTGACTGTTATTTCACTTTCACGAGAACACACATGAAATTATCCAACACTTTGAGAATCGCTTTGTTCAGTACCTCGGTCGGTTTGATGGCTCCATCGGTCGCGTTTGCAGACCTTTGCGAGAAAACACCCGCCGTGAACTTGAATGCCATTAGCAGCGAAGAGGTGGACAATGACATGGTGCGTTTGAATTGGCAGGTGCAAATTCAGGCAGGTACAGCCAACGAGGCCATGAACGCCGTTAACACCGTGCTTGAAAAATCAATCAACAATTTGTCGAAAAACAAAGACATCAGCAAACTGAAAAACAATATTCAAACCTATCCGCAGTACGGTAAAAATAATGTCATCCAAACTTGGCAAGGCGTCGGTTCACTCACGTTTGAAATGCCGGTGCAGGCACTGAAAACCCAGAAAAACCTAAATGTTGCCGAAGGCCTGACGCTGAGCAATCTGGAATATTTTCCCAGCGAAGGCCGTATCGAGCAAAGTCGTGAAAAACTGCTGCAAAGTGCCATGAAAGAATTTCAAAACAAGGCAAGCATTGCCGCGAAGGGTTTTGGAAAAACCGGCTACACCCTGGGCGAAGTGTCAATTAACGATGAAAATCAAGGCCCACCTTCTTACCCCAGAATGTACGCAGCTTCGGCAGACATGATGAGCAAAGGCATGGAAGTGGCCCCGGCTGCCGGTTCAAGCCGGGTCAGTGTTTCGGTTAATGGGCGCGTTTGCCTGAAGCCGTGAATGGAATAACACGGGCCAGATTGGCAGCTGGACCGGATTGATCGTTTTTTGAGGTGTCCGCGGCTTTTTCAATGTCGCCCGTGTAGTTCTGATCGATCAAACGCAAACCATTTTGCCTCAAAGGGGCAGGGCTCAGTTCCTGTTCCAGTTTTTGCACCTGCTCACGCAGTTTGCCAAACGACTCCCACATCAGCTTCGACGATTCCATGGCCGACTGCAATGGGCTTTTCGAGCGCTGGCGGATCATGCGAATCTTGAACAGCGTTTGCTCTAGCGCCAAGCGGTGTTCAGGGTCAACGCTGGCTACATAACCTTCGAGTACCGCCTCGCGGCGCTGCTCGAAGGCAACAGGGTCCACCTGGTACAGGTCGGCCCATTCCTTGAAATCAAAGTGCGTCATGGCTGCTCCTTGCTTTGCTCAATGAGCTTGGCTTTGTTGCTGTCTTGATCGTCGGTTCCCATCAAAAACGCATGCACTGCTTTTTGCAGAGTCCTTAACCGGGCAGTTTTTAGGTTAAGCTCATGTCTAAGAGCTTCGTTCTCTTCCATGAGTCTGTCAACCAGTGCGAGAGTTTCAAATTTCTTTCCCAAACTTTCTACCCGGTTTACTTCAACGCTTGAATGATGGCCCATGATGACTAGTAATGTTGCTATTAACCTTTGTACTGCCAAACACAGCAATCGGTTTTAGTAATACTCTTCAGTAACAACAATCGAATGACAACAACAATGGTGTTTATGAAAAGCGCTTGGACTTTTTCTTTTTTTCTGGGTTTGTTTGCATGGGCTTATATACCCACAGCCTTCGCCCAGGAAACAAGTTCAAATTTAACCCGTTGTGAAAACAGCTTTGGCAAAGAACCTGTGGGTACTACCGTTGAAATTTGCCGGCTGGAATTGACTGGGCCAGTTACCCAGGCCAAACGCGTCAAAATTCTTGAAACACTGGGTAAAGCTTACCTGGCGCAAAATGAAGCCGACTTGGCCATTTCAACCTGGAATGAAGCCAGCCAATACAGCCCTCTAAGCCGGGAAGACCAGGTGGCAGCTGAAGCATGGACGCGTTTGCAGGTGCTGATTGGCCAAACCTATGCACAAGCCGATCAAACAGAACGTGCCGAAGCCCACTTTCAGAAAACCCTAAGTACGGTTGAACAATCAATTGGTCGTTATTCTTTGCCGGCCGGCATGGTTCAAGACGCCCTGGGTACTTACTATGCCCTGCAAAGCAAAGCGGCTGAATCAGAAGCAGCATTCAAACGCTCGCGTATTGTGTATGAAATTCGCTTGGGAAAAACCAATGCCCGAACGCTCGAAACCCGCATGAACCATGCCGTGGGTTTACTGGACATGGAGAAAGAGCAGGAGGCGCTGGAAAGTTTCCAGGTGCTTGCAGAAATTATCAATGCCACGCCCAATTACAAAAACGAACCCATTCGTGCTGAAATACTGACGTTTCTAGGCACGCTGCAAATGCGCGGCGATCAGTTGCAAGAAGCAGCCAAGAATTACCAAACCGCATTTGAAGTACGGCAAGCCGCGTTTGGCCCCAACGACATCAGAACCAGCCAATCTTTGAATAACCTGGGGGTTGTGCTTTACAGGGCAGGGGACTTAAAGCGAGCGGAAGTGGCACTCAGCCGCGCCTACATTATTCGGGCGGATGCCTTGGGCAACGAAGACCCTTTGACACTCAGCACTCAAAAGAACTTGCAGGCCGTGATCGCCGCCCAAAATGCGGCGAAAACAGGCCTTTCAGGAAGTGCCAAGCGCAATTAATTAAACCTTGCTGTCGCGCACCAGCTTGCGATTGGCCTTGAATGATTTGAACTCATACACTGCAACCAGCAAAATTGCGGAGAACACACAGCCCAGGGCTGCCAAAATACTTGGGCTTGCTACTTCATAGTTGATGTAATCCACAAAACCATGAACCAACATGGCTGAAGCGATTAACAACAACACCAATACACCGGGGTAAGAACGAAGAGCTTTCATACGACACCTCTCAAAATTTACTGCATCAATTGCTGACCAATGAGTCAACAACTGCACTTTACCATTGAGCGATGTCACAGATTGGAGCGCCACTTCTAACGTTGTATTTAACCAAACCGGTGCATTTTAAACTGTGTTTTTCTTTTTAAAACAATGCAGTAGAAACAAACAGGCCAGCAAACCAAGCAAATTCAAAGCGCCACCACCCCCGCCGCCACTAGAACTGCCTGCGGCAGAACCACTGCCTGAATCGCCTACCACCGCATCACCCACAGCCGAGGAGGGCGCACCTACACCCGTAGAGGCACCATTGATCAAGGGTGAAAGCAGACTGGCCAACAAAGTAGGGGACGTAGCCCCCTGATTGGCCACAATAACCGAGGCAATTGCCGTTCGGCCATTGGCAGCTTGTGCACGAAGATCAAACCCCGTTACCCCCGAAGGCGCTGTTACATCCACTTCCAAGCCGCTTACCGACAAAATCGGGTTGGGCGCGTCGGCCGACGATTTCAACACATTGATCACATCAAAACTGACTGCGTTTACCTCCTGTCCGGAAGAGTTCAAGGTGCCGCTGGCAGAGAATGTACGCGTTTGTCCCGGTGGAATGACATTGCCAGTGTTGGAGAACAAATTGGTAAGTCCAGCAGCCGCCTGTGAATTGATCAAATTGGCCACATCCAGCATGCCAGCACCACACAGAGCCCGTGTGCAATTGCATTCAACACCCACTGTGTCAGCGGTGCAAGTGGGGCTACCGCCCTGCGAAAGAAAGGGGCGCGCAGAGGTTTTCAGCAAATTCTCCACAGTGGCCACCGACGCAGACGGATCCAAAGACCAATACAGCGAGGCTGCACCAGCCACCATGGGAGCGGAGAAACTGGTACCGATTTTGGTGTTGTACGTATTGGTTAACGGACCTGAAAACCCGGTATTACTGGCACTCCAAATAGGAAACGCTGCATCGCCACCAGGCGCTGAAAGCTGAATAGTGGGCCCAAAATTACTGTAATTTGCCTTCAACCCTTCCTGATCTATTGCGGCTACACCAAAAGCGCCGGGGCAATTGGCTGGTGAATCTACTGTGCTGCCGTCGTTGCCTGCGGCAACCACCACCAATGAGCCAGCCTGGCGCGCGGCGGCAATAGCCGCGCCTTCGATGGACGCCACACAGGCGCCTTCCGCACCCAAACTCAAGTTAATCACTCGGGCAGGGAAGGGGTTATTGGGCGCCCCAGGTACACTCAAGCCAGCAGCCCAGCGAATACCATCTGCAAGGTCACTTGAAAACCCGCCACATTTGCCCAACACGCGAACAGGCAATACCACCGCGTTCCAATTCACCGAAAACACACCTTCGCTTGGTACCGGGTTACCAGCAAGCAGAGCGGATACAAAGGTGCCGTGCCAGCTCGACTGACTGACACCGCCACACACCGGGTCTGCCAGAAGGTCGGCTGGGCCAACACCGTCACCAGGGTCAGTCGGGTCTGAATCCCGATCAGAACCTGCGGAACCTTGGCCGTCAGCACCAATAAATGAATCAGCCACAAAATCGTATCCGGACAGCAAATGGCCTTGAAGCATTGGGTGGCTCGGCAAAACACCCGTATCCAGCACAGCAACCACTGTAGGTGCAGTACCGTGAAAGTTGGTCCACATGGCACCTGTGTTGATTGAAGCAGGCTGTGTGCTCAAATCTTGATGAAACCAGGACCGACTTCGTCGGGACAAATCAAGCGCGTTTAACAAACCGATCAAAGGCGATTGCGCACGAAGCTTGATACGACGGTCTGGCTCAACAGACTCGATCATCGGATCGGACAACAAACGAAGGCGGGCTTGTTCGGCGCCACTGCCATTTGGCGTTGTAATTACCGCGCCATGTTCACCAAATGGCCTGACAAGTTGAAAGGTACGTTTGTGAACGATCGAAAGTTCAGCGAGCCTTGCACGCAGATCGGATTTTCGAGACTCAAGCGAAGATGGATTAACACTGGTTTGACTGCGACCGGGACTTTCTTTGAACTGAATTACCCAACGATCAGCCGACCATGAAACGGTCGAGAAGATGACAAGCAGAATAAACAAACTGCTTTGAATAGCGAAACGCAACTGCATGGGTAGACCCTGATTGTGGTTATCACTAAATGATACCGGGGAGAAGGGCTTGCGGATTCAGAACAGGAAACAGGAGAATGGAAGGCTTTCGCCTGTTCTATTAGAGTTGTAAAGAAGATTGTTCCCCCAACCTGCTGATAATAAACAATTTATTTTTACCCAATTCACAAGTAAGCTAACTTCCCGTGAGAGTACAATTGTAAAGTAGACAGACTGTAGATTAAAAAGGTAAAGTAAATAGAAATTACTCTGCCCAAATATCTACTATGGCCTCCGAGTCGACTCGACACATCAAAGGTTTAAGTGACACCATCTGGGCTGACTTTACAGTTTGGCCAGGCTTTGATGAAGCTTCACTAGCTCCAGATAAGCTAGCCAAATTCCTCAATAGAAAAGAGGCAATCAAGGCATATTTAAGCGGCAGCAAAGTCGCTGCGATTCGAAAAGAATATGGTATCTCAGAGCCTCAGATCTATCGCTTAATTACTGAACGCTGTATTTGCGATCATCCAGACGGCCAAATTTACGGCTGGCGAGCACTGGTCCCACAAAGCAGAATAGTTCAATTCAAAAGACGTACACCCATCGTTATTAATCAGTGGGGACACGGTGCTGTTGGCGCTTTTCAAACGCTACTAGACACCTATCCAGACGTCAGAGAAGCTTTACACAAAAAAATTCTTAAAGTCCCCAATACCCGAAAAAAGCTTGGAATGTTATCAATCTCAAAACGATCTATTTGGCTCTGGTTTCTCCAAAGTCTTAGAGATAGAGGTCTTGAAATCAAAGGGGAGTGGCCTTTTAACACTAAAACGAACGGATATCACTCAATTATTAAATACATTGATAAGCGAACCGACAATTTATGCGTGGCGCAAGAAATTTGGCGACTTGGAAACCGATGAAGTTCGACGTCTAAAAACACTGGAGGCCGAGAACGTCAGACTGCGCAAAATGCTGGTATAGCAATGGATTTTTCTGCCGCTGCAAGCCGTTACAAATGATCGCAGGCCAACCAGCTGGCAAAAATAATACGGCGCTGCATCATGCCCTGTTGTCGCGAGATTGGACCTCCTCTGGTGGGCGAATGGCATGAAACATCTTCAATAACAACAAGTCGTAGATTATTTTCAGCACACCGGCAATGATCAACGGCCAGCCGAATGATGAAACGCTTAGCAAATATCCCGCCAACAATGGCGCCATGGCGGCGGCAAAGGTGCGTGGAACTGCTGTCACGCTTGCCGCTGCCGCGCGCTCTGGCGGCGTAACGATCGCCATCACATAGGAACTACGGGTACCGTGCTTGCCGCAAGCGAGAGCGCAAGCAAAGAGCGTCGCAAAAGAATGGAGTTAGACATAGCATTTCTCCTGAAATAGAAAAATCGTTAGTTCATTGGGGTGGCCAGTTGTGCGTTTCAGATTGACACTGTTGGCACCAGGCATAGAGCGCGTCATACATGACCATGCCGTGCCTGAGCATTTCATGGTCGTCGGCAAAATTGGCAGACAGCCCGAGCGATATCGCAAATAACCCGGCCGATTGCGGCGTCAGGTCAAGTCTGTCTGTATCCGCGCCACGCACAATGGCAGCCAATTGCTGCAGCGCCGGATCTTCGAGCTTATACTTTTTGAGGATGGCATCGAAGCTGCACAGCTCTCCATCATGGGTCAGCTCGACCCCTGACACATCGTACGGAATCGCCCCGGTCTCCTCAGCTGTTTTCAGCACCTCTTTTGAAGGCACATATAAAAACTCGGCTTCGGAATCGATGAAACGGGCCACCAGCCACGGGCAGGCAATCCGGTCGATTTTGGGGCGTTCTCGGGTAACCCATTTCATACTTCATTCCTTTCAAGCATAGTGACAACTGCTAATCAAAGTGGTACTTTGCGCTAAATTTTTCGACCGTGACCTCCATGACATCAACGCCGTCACGCCGAAAAACCAGATTGCCATCAAGGCGCACAACTGTCCAGCAATCTGCAGGAGCGCCCATCGGAACACTCAGGCACAGTTGGTTGCTTTGTATTGCCCAGGTTCCTTTACGACTGCGCCCCAACTCGTTGCCAATAATCTTCCCATCCGGCTTCAAGTGATAAGCAAAATGGGTACTGTCGGTCGTGATCTTCCCTATAAATACCTTACGGATTTCTTGTCCGGATAGCACTTTCCGGTGTGGTTCCGCTGTTGCGATCGGAGTGTTCAAAGCGAAAGCAAACCCAATCAACGAGATAAAAACGCTAGGCATGGCTTCTGACCCTCGCTAATTGCTCTTCTACTGTAGTCCAGTTCACGTTATTCATGAATGCCTCTACATATTCACCAGCCTTGGCACCGAAATCAATGTGATACGCATGTTCATACATATCCAAAGCCAAAATTGGCATACCGCCAGCCAAGGTCTGGGTATGGTCGGCTGCCCATTGGTTGCTCAGCTTGCCGTCGCGTGGCGACTTCACCAGCAACACCCAGCCCGAACCGCCACCCAAGGCTTTGCCCATGGCGACAAACTCGGACTGCCAGCGCGCGACACTGCCAAAGTCGCGCTCAATAGCGTCCCGCAGCAAGCCGGATGGCAAAACACCATCGCCACCCAAGCCATCAAAATAGATCTCATGCAGCAGCATGGAGTTGTATGCAATCAACTCTTCACGCTTTAAGCCATTTAGCACAAATCCCGGCGCCTGGTCGAAGTCGGTTTTCCCCAATTGCTCTTGAATCAGGTTCAAGCGCTTGACCGCGCCGCCATAGTTATTCGCATGGTGGCTTTCAATCAAGGTCGCGGACAAGCCATGTAAGGTTTTGGCGTCGGTTGGTAACGGCAATAATTCATACGGCATCTGGGTTCTCCTAACTTAAACGTTGACAACAGTTTTTAAAAGCAAGCCGATTAAAGCACTGACTGCAATGACTTGCATGACATTGCGCTTGTAGCGCACGAGTGCCACCGCAGCGAGCACGACGAGCACGGCAGCGACCCAATCAAATGACCCGGCAAATCCCTTGGGCCACAATACGTGATACGCGAAGAACACGGCCAGATTCAAGATCACGCCGACTACTGCCGCCGTAATAGCCGTCAATGGCGCGGTAAACTTCAGGTTGCCATGGGTTGTCTCGACAAAGGGGCCGCCGGCTAAAATGAAAATGAACGAAGGCAAAAAGGTGAACCAAGAAACCAGCACGGCGGCAAAGGCGCCGGCGGCAAACAGCATGTCGGGGCCGAACAGCGTTTTGACATACGCGCCCACAAAGCCGACAAAGGCCACCACCATGATCAGCGGACCAGGGTTGGCTTCTCCCAATGCCAGGCCATCGATCATCTGGGTCGGTGTGAGCCAGCCATGATTGGTAATGGCTCCCTGGTAAATATAGGGCAACACGGCATACGCGCCGCCAAAGGTCAGAAGCGCCGCCTTGGTGAAAAACCAGCCCATTTGGGTGAAAGTATGATCCCAGCCATAAACCATGTTTAACAAGGCCATAGGCACTGACCAAAGGATTGCGCCGATGATCAATACTCTCGCAAGTTTCGACCAGCGGAACAAGGCATGTGCCGGCGTGGGTGTTTCATCGTCAATGACCGCCGGGCCGTACGACTGCTTGGCACTACCATGACCGCCCCCTGTTTTAAACTTGTCGGGTGCCACGCGCCCGCCGATATAGCCGACTACTATGGCGCCCGCGACAATGGCTGGAAACGGCACGTTGAACGCGAAGATCGCCACGAATGCCGCGGCCGCAATCGCCCACAGCACATTATTTTTCAGTGTGCGCGAACCAATGCGATGCACCGCATAGACGACAACAGCCGTCACAGCAGGTTTGATGCCATAGAACAGTCCCGCTACAAGGGGAACGTCCCCGTAGGCGATATAGAGCCACGACAACCCAATCAGGAAACAGAGACCCGGCAAGATAAAAAGTGCACCTGCAACGATGCCGCCCCAGGTGCGGTGCATCAACCAACCCATGTAAGTGGCGAGCTGCTGCGCCTCCGGGCCGGGGAGCAACATGCAATAGTTAAGGGCATGCAAAAACCGGCGCTCACTAATCCAGCGTCTTTGCTCAACCAGTTCCCGATGCATGAGCGCGATTTGTGCAGCCGGCCCACCAAAACCCATGAAGCCAAGTTTTAGCCATAATCTGAACGCTTCCCAAAAGCCGACATCGGCTGGCCTAGTCAGTGGCGCATCGTCGGCCACAGCATTGGTAATACTCATTTAGTTTGCACCTTTTCAAAAGAAACCAGTAAGCCATCGAACACACCGCTGGCTAATGCTAATAATTGATCGTCATCGGTAATCGATTCCCGCAGTCCTGCCAAGACAGTTTCAATACCCACGGATTCAGGCGGTTGTACGCCGCCGACATCTAGGTAATGGACCAATGTGCCAATGCGCTGCAAGCCGGGACGATCCAAACCAAAGCTGGCGAGTAAGACTTCAAACGTCACTTTGACGCCGACGTGGCTGAAGGTGGCACCGTCAAAATCAAAGCCCAATGCATCGCTCGGGCAGTCAGATGGATGGGCAAGCCAGAGAATGGTGGCCTCCTGGTCGATAAACCGACGGATCAGCCAAGCACTGGCCAACCGGTCTACCCAGGGACGGCGGCGAGTCGCCCATGTCTTGCCTTGATAGTCGGCAAGCTTTAAGCTCAAAACTTGCCCTATAACGGGGTGCGGTTCATCAGGTGACAAGACGCGATTGACCGCCACTTCCAATTCCACAAGCGCGGCATCGGCCTGTTTTTGCGCCTCGCCGGGGAAAAAATCGATTTCCATCACTGCCGCAAAGGTCTTGCGCAACTTGCGGATTTGTTTCGCAACACTCAAAGCTGTATCGGCAGTGAGCTCATTGCGCACTGTTTGGATGTCAACCAGCAAATGAGCATACTCATCACGGCGATCGAATTGTTCTTGAAAATGGATGTCAGACGGCTCTCCGGCGCTTAGCACATATGCACTACCGCCATTTGCAACCACATCTGCCGCGACGGCATCGAAAGTGGAACGGAAGCTGGGCTGATTAGGCAAAAGATAAACGCCATCCCGTAAGACCGCTGCGCCTGCTGCTTTCAAAGCGCGCCAGGCACGCATGCGGGCAGTTGCGTTTTCAGTTGACAAGCTAATAATAAGGATAAGCCACATATTCATGTAGCTTATCCTACCAACTTGTAGTGATCGATACAAGATATATTTGGATTCTTTTGAAAAGCGAACTAGCCTAGCCGACGGCACGACCTGAGAAAAACCGGGTAAAGTAAATAGAAACTACTTTGCCTAAGTCTCTACCATGGCCTCCGAGTCGACTCGACACATCAAAGGTTTAAGTGACACCATCTGGGCTGACTTTACAGTTTGGCCAGGCTTTGATGAAGCTTCACTAGCTCCAGATAAGCTAGCCAAGTTCCTCAATAGAAAAGAGGCAATCAAGGCCTATTTAAGCGGCAGTAAAGTCGCTACGATTCGAAAAGAATATGGTATCTCAGAGCCTCAAATCTATCGCTTAATCACTGAACGGTGTATTTGCAATCACCCAGACGGCCAAATTTACGGCTGGCGAGCACTGATCCCACAAACAAGAATAGTTCAATTCAAGAGACGTTCACCCATCGTTATTAATCAGTGGGGACACGGTGCTGTTGGCGCTTTTCAAACGCTACTAGACACCTATCCGGACGTCAGAGAGGCTTTACACAAAAAAATTCTTAAAGTCCCCAATACTCGAAAAAAGCTTGGAATGTTGTCAACTTCAAAACGATCGATTTGGCTCTGGTTTCTCCAAAGTCTTAGAGAGAAAGGTCTTGAAATCAAAGGGGAGTGGCCTTTTAATACTAAAACGAACGGATATCACTCAATCATTAAATACATTGATAAGGTGCTTCACGAAAACCCTGGCAAGGCAATCCTGATACACGGTGGAAATGAACTTCAAAGGAAAATGCAGGCGGGAGATGGTGTTGATCGACCAGTTCACCGCCCGTTTCAACGTGTAGAAATGGACGCCCACAAAATTGATGGGCGCTTCACCGTTGCGATTCCTTTACTTGAGGGTGGCTACCAGAACGTACTGATCCATAGAATCTGGGTGATCGTGATTATTGAGGTGGTGACTCGATTGGTGCTTGGATATCACATGAGTCTTCGAAAAGAGATTTCTAAAGAAGATGTGCTTCGGGTAATCAAGAAGTCCCTTTCCCCCTGGGCGAAGAAAAAACTACACCACACCGACAAGGACTTTTATATCGATGGTGCCGGGTTTCCCAGTGTTTTAGGTAAGCAGTTTGTGGGCATATGCTGGGACGAAACCTCAATTGATGGTGCACTGGCCGAAAAAGCAAAGGTAGTTGCAGAAGTACTAAAAAATTCGGTTGGGTCAATTCTTCTTACTCCGAAGAATTCGTACGCGATAAGACGAACAAAAGACGACCGACCATTTATTGAAAGCTTTTTTAACAAACTCGGAATATTCGGATTTCAGAAAATTTCCAACACAACAGGAAATTACCCTGGTGCAACGAAGGGCAGAGACCCCATCGGAGTGGCAGTAGCCTCAGAGTTCCAATACGAGTATGCAGAAGAACTCCTCGACATCATCATTGCTAATTACAACGCGAGAATCCACTCAAGACTTAGTGGTCGATCACCACTTCAGTACCTGCAATATCTGGTGCTTAGCAAGACATTCCAGCCCAGAGTGATTGATCCACAACACCTTGACACTTTTTTCAGTTACAGAAAGCTGTGCATGGTTAAAGGTGGTCTGGACGCCGGAAAGAGGCCATACGTCAATTTCGAGAATGGTATTTACACCAGTCCAATATTGGGTCAAAGACTAGATTTGGCTGGGAAAAAAATCTGGATCACAGCCGATTCTGATTCAGACTCCAGGGTCATCAAGGCATCTTCACTGACTGGTGAACATATCGACAATTTACGCGTATCACCTCCATGGAATCGCGTTCCTCACAACTTTGAGACCCGAAGACTAATCTGCGGATTAATTCGTCAAGGCAAATTCTCTCTGCAGAATCAACAAGATGCGGTGGAATCCTACATTGCCGAGGTGGAAGCATCAGGAGGTAAGTTTCCTCCTCATCCAGCCTATCTAACAGCTCGAAATTTTCTGGTTCAATCCAACGACACTATCCATCAGGTCCCTGACAACGAAACCATACAGTCTGATATGGCTTCAAATGAAACCAATAAAAGCATGGAAAGCCGGATTACTGACAACACTGAAGATAGAGCCAAGTCACGCTCTACAACCAAAAACAATACTGCTAGCAGGAATAAGCAGAATATCGCACCCCACACCTCCGACGCTACAGCGCATACCCAAAATTCCGCATCACTTCCACCACGAAGAAAAGCTGAAAATAAATAGAGACGACGATGACTGATATTTCCCGTGATCATCCGGTGTGCACACAAGAATATGCAATTTATACCCCGCCTATTCATGAAATGTGCGAAACGATTAGCGGATGGATTGAACAGCGCCAGACTGGTGGCTATATTTATGGCCCTTCTCGATTCGGAAAATCGAAAGGCATAAAATCCTTCTTGGCTAAGATACTCAATGAAAAGTTCGATACTGAATTCCCTTTGATGATTTGGTCACATCCAACCAATAGCAAATCCGAGAGAGAATTTTGGAATCTTCTTCTAATGGCCTCAAGATTTGAGTTCAAAAATCCAATCAAACCAAAAGCAAAAATGGAGGCAAAATTTCTATTCAAACAACATCTAATTACACTGGCCAACAGAGTCAAATACAACTACATCGTAATACTGATTGATGAGGCTCAATTGGTTTTACTAAATGAATGGCATTGGCTATTGAGCTTACAAAATGAGCTCGATCTGGAAGGGTATAGGTTAAGTATCATTTCAGTAGGCTCACATCAAATTTCATTCCAACCCAATTTTTTTGCAAGAACGGGTGATGCACATATCGTAACAAGATTTCTAATGCACCATGCTCGATTTCACGGAATTAGATCATTAAATGAACTGGAATACATTCTAGAAGGATACGATGAGGATTCCGAGTGGCCAGAAAATAGCGGTGTAAGTTATACAAAGTATTTTTTATCAGACGCTTTTGATGATGGCTTTCGTTTAACAAGCTTGGCATTCTTAATTTGGAATGAACTGATTGAAAAGTACAATTTAGCATTCAAATCGTTTAAACCAAAATCGGATCAGATTGAAATTCCCATGAATCAAATCGCAAATTTAATTGAGAGAATATTAAAAGATATGGGCAATAAGTCATTTGATCATCTGGAGTCGAACCTGAATTCACAATATATTTCAAATATACTTGTTCAACAAAACCTTACGTCACAGATATGGACAACTTCCACAGATTGATTGAGATAAATTCTCATAAAGAACAACAATATAAATATCAACTCTTCAACTGGAGATCAGAGCTGTACGATGCTAATGACAATACATATTTTTTGCTAGCGAAATTTGCATTACTCAATAAGTTAAAAATTGAACAAGTCAATGAATTTTTTAATCAATACTTTTCCATTGATATTTTTAACCTAAATTTATCTGAGCATCGTTCTTTAAAGTATCTTTTCTCAATCTTTAGTAACCAGGCTTACATACAAAATAATTTAATTACAAAAAGTTCTGGCGATTTAAATATTCTTGGAATTCCTTTAATACAAGACTACTACGTGAATACACGTCATCAAGAAAAAATTATTCGTTATTGTCCAGAATGCATTAAAAGTTACAAACTGCCAGAACATGCGTCATTGAAGTACTTAGATCGATGCCTATTTCACAACGTAAAGTTTGAAATTTTCTCTTGTAATCATCGAGTCATTCGGTTAAAAGAAAGAAGTGTCAAATGCCACATAAACTTTATTCGCATTTTTTGCCCAGATTTCCCTACACCACAAACGAAAAAGCATAATGTACCAAGTCAGTTCTCCACTGTCCTTAACGACCTAGACAAATGGAATTTTTCTTTGAAAGAAATTTGCGATAAAAAATTAGGCAAACATCTTCATACATTCAAAAGTATGGATTTTATTATCCCCGAGCGATGTGTACATTTTATCTTAGTAAAAGAACTGTCACTCCCAGAGTCTCTTCTTGAATTTGTGATTCAAACCAACGCGATCAGAAAAATAAACTCACTCTCAATTTCCGAAAATTCTAGTTTTTCATTTTTTGAAAAATTCACATACTTCCAATTTTCTGCCCTTCCTGTAGTTTATTCATCTTTTTGTTACCTTCATCGAAAAAATGAAGCGTCATTTATTCAATCTTTACTTAGTTTTTTCGATGAATTAAAATTAGAATTAATAAATAAAAATGAAAAGTTCTGGTACTTACATGAAAATGATGGAATATGGACATCTTCTGATAGCAAGAGTCTATATTGTGGGGCGCTGATTCATGATCTATTGATAGATTGGCTTACTGAGTTATGGCTTCCCCCTCTTTATACCAGCACTCGTAGTAGGCGCTTTCAATATTTTAATAATTTTCATTTAATGAATGAAGATTTGATAAAATCTACTATGTTCACTCCAGTAAAAAGCAATATTTCTGAAAATAAAATTGACACTCTTTTTAGTTTTAACAGGGTAAACTTTCAAGAATTTTCTATACCCAAATTTTCTTCAGAACAGATGCTTGCCTTAGATTCTATGTGCGATGAACTTGTAAAGTCTTACATTCATGACGCTAGGGTGTGGCTTAATAGAATTGAATGTGGAGAAAAACCGGATCACTTTCCACCAAAAAGTCGGGCGTTGCTATCACTTCAAAAGGTTCAGGATCAATACCGTTTGTTTAATGTTCAAATTGATTGAAATGTGACATTCATCTAGTGCATCATTCACTAAGTTGATTGACTGTCGAATCTTGAGGGTTCAGTATATGAAAATCAGTGAAGTAGCTAAGCATCTCGGTTTGAGTCCTAAAACTATTAGATTCTACGAGGACCAGGGCTTGATTGCACCGAAAAGGGCTACTTCTGAGTCTTGGTTTACCTCCGGTAAAAACCGCGTTTTCGGGCAAGAGGACTTGTCCAGACTTGATTTTGTCAAAAAGGCACGCGAACTTGACTTCTCGATCAAAGAAATTCAGTCAGTGCTGGATTATTACGATCAGGGACCAGCCTGCGGTTGTGGCTCCAGAGCGAAAGTAGACGAATTAATCGCGTTAAAATTAGTTGAAGTCCAACAAGTGAAGATTCACCTCGAGGCGCTAGAACAAAAGTTGACGGACATTCAGGCGAATAATGCTGCAATCGCGCATGAACTTGCACAAAACCCGAATGAACCAGAAGGTGAGTTTCTAATTGCTGACTACATTATTCCCATCAGAAACGATGCCAAAAAATAGCGCTTGACCTTCCAGTGGATGGAAGGTCCACGATCTGTATGGGAGTGTTCCCTTGTCTTGTTAAAGGAGATTTTGTGATGAAAGTTAAAATGTTCGCAGCCGCGGTTGGTGTGTTTGGTCTTGTAGGGGTAGCCTTGGCAGCATGCCCACTTTGCGCGTAAAGCGTTAGTTAGACCGGGCCGCATCGGCCCGGTTGTCTTTTGGGTAAAGTTTCACGTGAGTGAAAAAACGAACTGGATGGGTGACTTGTTGATTTCAGATGGCATCGGCGTATTCCGAGGCAATGTCGGAGACAACACAATGCATCGGCACTGGGCAGCCCAAATCACCATCGCGCTAGAGGATACTTTTTATCTGGAGATACCAGGTCTAGACTGTTTATCTGTTCAAGCTGCATATTTCAGACCCAACGTCGAACATCGCCTTGTGACCGGAAAAGTTTGCTCGTTTTACTTTGACCCAGCATCTCGATTGTTCGACCATTTGGTTGAGCCAAGCTCAGGTCTAAATGACAGTTGGGGGGCTTTAGAGCTCACAAGTTGCCTTAAGACGTTGGTCAATGCAAAAAACCCTCTAGAAGCGATACTAACTGCATTGAGATAGGCATACAAGAATTTAGGTGTGACCCACCGGTGTAGATTGTCGTTTCGTGTGAACCGAAAAGCCAATCACCGTAACTTGATTTTCGCTGCTTGCAAACACATCACCACCATGCAGTTTCGCAATGGCCGCCACAATAGCCAGGCCAAGTCCGTGATTGCTCCCCGTGTCACTTCGCCCCTCTTCAGCACGGAAAAAGGGTTCAAACAGACGGTTCAATTTGACTGGGTCAATTGTCGGGCCTTCATTCGAAACCTTGATCCACACCCTCTCTGCTTCTTGGGTAATGTGCACGGTAATTTCTGTGTTGGTCTGCGCATATCGAATGGCATTGGACAGCAAGTTACTCACCGCTCTTTTAATCAATTCAGTTTCAACTTCCACATTGGCATCGCCCTGAACTGTGATGCGAAGCTCCTTGTCTTCGGCCAACTGTTCAAGGTATTCCGCGACTGATACCACCAACTGACGAAGACTTTGCAAAGGTTGAAGTTGTAGTTCTCTGCCCTGGTTTGCATTGGCCAGGAAAAGCATGCTGCGAATAATTCGTGCCATCCTGTCTAGTTCGTCGAGGTGGTCCCCCACAATTTTTTGAAGTTCATCACCTTCGATCAGTTTGCGGCGTTGAAGCAGCTCATGGCTGATGGTCAAGCTCGACAGTGGTGTATTCAATTCATGTGCAACATTGCT